>Ga0307376_10001754_pt1 | contig 22579 bp, 34 predicted proteins | sample TR2MG_FD_202536 | JGI IMG/M metagenome (GOLD analysis project Ga0307376, IMG submission 202536) | Soil microbial communities from Risofladan, Vaasa, Finland - TR-2 | ecosystem: Environmental > Terrestrial > Soil > Coastal area > Acid sulfate soil | place: Finland: Risofladan, Vaasa | collected...
CATACTCCGGAATACTAACAGAAACAGAAAATATTTTAAGGGTGGAATCTCTGGCAACAATAAATAAAGCCATATCAATATATATAGTTTTTGAATGAAAAAATTAGTGCTATTTATATTATTTATTTTTTTGGGATTGTTCGCAACCGGACAACAAGAGGGAGTAAAATATCTTCCGAATGTGGCATGGAGAACAAACGTTGATAGTGTTATCATGCTCAATACGGATACTTTTAAAGTAAAAGTTAATCCGATTGACTACAATGAACCAGGTGCTATAAATAGGACGATAGGAAATTATCTTAAAGATTACATAGGTCATACTTATAAAGTAATTGATTCAACAAGTACAACAATAACGGTAGTTGACGTATTTGGTACAGGCGTTGGTCCGCAACAGGACAGGGATGGAATAGTTTATCGGTCTGTTGGCAATGGTGAATCTCCCTATTTGGCACCAGTTTATTACAGACATCTTGATAAGTCAGCACTGGACTACAGCAGAAGAATTGAACTTGCTGTTTTATGGGAAAACAAGGGATTGCTTGATTCATCTTTTGTGACGATAACGGCAGATACTCTTTTTATCGGTTCTGACACAATTATTAATAATATAATAGCTGACTATGACACGACAGGTTTTAGGATAACAGAGAGCCAGATATCGGACTTAGGGGATTATTTGACAGATGAGATTGATCCTGTTTATGCAACTGACAGCGCAAAAATTATCTGGTTCCAGGATACTATTTCAATTATTGCGACAAAATATGATATTGACACTCTTTCTTTTTTGAGAAGTTATACTGAGACCGATCCGGTATTCTCTGTATCTCCGGCCGGAGGAATAACAACAGAAGATTTAGGCAATTGGTCAACTGCTTATAACTGGGGCGATCATTCTTTAATAGGATATTTGACAGAAGGCGATAATTGGGGAGATGATGCCGTTAATACGGATATTACTTTAACAGGAGACGGTACAAGTGGTGATGTTTTAAAGGTTGACACTACAGTTATTAGTTCACTTGTTCAAATGAGGTCTGATATTTCAGATTCAATTGCAGGTGTAGGAGATGTATTTGGTCCAGCTTCATCAACAGATAATGCTATTGCCAGGTTTGACGGAACAGGGGGAAAGACGATACAAAATTCAGGTATAATTATTAATGACAATAACCAAATCTCTCATACCCAAAACAAAGCAAGCGGTTATTTGTATGATATGAACAATACCAACAGCGCAGGATGGGGAATGAGAATTATGGCCGGCAACACAGACGATCATGCCCCTTTATTCATTATGAATTATATAGGTGGCAGCAGCTTGTTCAGTGTACGTGGGAATGGCAATATTTATGCACCCAGTCTTTCAACAGCTGTAACAGATTATAATTTATATTGGAATGCAGCAGACGGGAAAATAACCTATGGAGCAGCCGGGGAAGGCGGTGGAGGAGCGACTACATTTTTAGGATTAACCGATACGCCTTCGAGTTATTCCAGCCAGGCAGGAAAATTTATAAAAGTAAATTCAGGGGAAACGGCTTTGGAATTTACAACAGCACCAGGTGGTAGTTCTCCGCTCACAACAAAAGGGGATATTTTTACATATTCTACAACAGATGCAAGATTACCAGTTGGGACGAACGGTCAGGTACTTTCAGCCAATAGTTCGGAAACTACCGGTTTGGAATGGATTAGTACGAATTGGAGCAAGTGGACTTCCGATACTTACGGGGTTACTTATTCAAATAATGTGGGGATTGGGGTAGCAACATCATCGGCAACAAAATTATATACAAAAGGTACTATTTCTGGTGGTTATGCCGGGGTATTTGAAAACAACAATACAAACGGCAATGGATTATCGGTCAGGGCAGATGGAACAAATGCAACAAACATCATCCTTGCTCTTTATAAAAGTACCACACCCAAAGTTCAGTTTACTGTTGATGGAATAATGGGAGTTGTTTCAAACGGAAGCCATCCAGCCGCACCGAGTTCAGGGACGGGGTTATTTTATGTATATGACAACAAACCTTATTTTAGAAATAATACAAGCTACTATGATCTAACAGCAACAGGCGGTGGCGGTGGATCTCCTTTAACGACAAAAGGCGACCTTTACACCTATTCAACAACAGACGCCAGATTGGGAGTGGGTTCAGCCGGGCAATATGTCACACCGGATGCAAGCGCAGCAACCGGACTAAAATGGACAGCATTGCCAGTGGCCACAACATCAAATCTGGGACTTGTCAGGTTATCAACTTCATCCGGGTTATCAATGTCCGGGGATTATATTTATGCAAATTCCAACCAGTTAAGCGCAGCCACCCCCGCAAGCAATGATTTGATCGGTTTTTACGACGTTACGGCAAGCGGAGAGAGAAAGGCTACGGTAGGAGATATATTAAGCATAGGCGTTAGTAATATATGGACGGCAGACACATACGGAATTAACTACCAGGCGGGTAATGTGGGAATAGGAGCTTCTTCTAATCAGTACCTCGGCTTATTAGTAGATGCAGGTGTAAATTATGGTGTAATGGGGAAGGGAACGGGTATTGATTTTGCCGCTGATGGTTCTGGAAACATTAATATTAAGGGTAAAAGTGCCTATACACAGGTTCCGGCATCGGGATACGGGATGATTTGGGTTAACTCCTCAACCAATAAACCCTATTTTACAGATCCGGCGGAAAACAATTTTGATCTAACCAAAGCTTATTCGGTAAACTCCGGCGCCCCCGCCAGCGCAGGGGCAACAGGAACAGCAGGAGAGATACGATATGATGCCAACTACATTTATATATGTGTTGCAACAAACACATGGAAGCGAGCCAACATAAGTACATGGTAACAATTAAAATACAGACAAATGAACGAATTAAGAATTAAAGACTTTGCGATCGGAATTATTTCTGCAGTTTCCTGGGAAGTGTGGGAAAATATATTTGTTGCGATGATTGTAGCCTTAATAGGTGGATTTATGGCAGCAGCAGGACGGCAGGCATATTTAAATTTTCATAAATGGCGATTAAAACGAAAATTACGAAAATAGAACAATTTTGTCCTGATAATTTTGATATAAAGGTTGAAAAATCCTTAAATCGTTGGTTGTAAGAATAAGAATAATTTAAGATATGAAGGCCGTTGATTTTATAAAAAAATATTTACCTGAAGCTAAAAAGGTTGAGCATGAAACCGGAATTTCTGCTATTGCTATGATAGCTCAATCTGCCGGTGAGAATGGATGGAAGGAAGGTCCGGGAAATATGATGTTTGGAATAAAAGACACTGATGGAATCAATGGCAATGAACAGTTAATCCGCACCAAAGAATACCTCCCTACACCAGATTATAAATTTCCTGTAATCCATTCAATTACCCGGGTAAAAAAAGGCAATGTCTATCTATATAAATACGATATCGAGGATTATTTCAGGAAATATGATACTCCAGCAGATAGTTTCAGACATTATGCGCAGTTCATATTTGAAAATCCGAGATACAAAAAGGCGCTAAAAGTAAAACATGACCCTGAATTATACTTACGAGAAATTGCAAGGGCCGGCTATGCAACGAATTCTGATTATGAAAGCTACATGATGGCTGTGCTTAATTCTGTTCGCAGAAGATTACCCCAAGTCTTCGAAAGAGAAAAAATAATAATGGAACCAATTAAGTCTATTCCTGTGGGAAAAATTGCGGAAGAAGTTTCTAAAAAAATAAGACCATGATAAAAAAACTGAAAGAGTTATGGAAGTATTTTGGTGGAAAGAAAACAACAATTGGAATGGTCGTCATGTTGGTTGGCCAGGGTATCCAGGCATTTTTACCCAATTTAATGACTCCCGAGCAAATAAGCTGGATAATTACGACAGGAGCCGTGATTGGCGGGGTAGGTATTTTTCACAAAGGCATGAAGTCGGAAACAATTCAAAAATGGGAACAGAACATAGAAACAAAACTGAAAGGGAAATGAATGTTAAAACATTATTCAAATTAAATATATCATTAAATAAATTGTGTAAAATTTTTAAAAGGAGGAAGCAAAAATGAAATGGTTAAAAATTCTTTGGGGATACATCTGGAAAAAAAACATTGTAAAGCAAAACAAAGTGAATCAGCAGGTGATTAACACTTTTGGAAAGCGACTGGATGATGCGATTGATTTTAACAAAGCGTTTAAAGGAAAGCTTGCGTTGTTTGAGAAGTACGATGACTGGGCGTTCATTCAGGCTATTAACACGTTTATCTTTGTGTCCGGCAATAAATTCAGCGATGAGTTTTGGAAGAAGTTTGAGACTTGTCTGGCTCTTTTTAATGCCGGTAATCATGCCCAAGCAAGCATCATTCTCTCGAAAGATTTAAACAAGGTGATTAACACCGGACTTCGACAGAGTGTTGAGGAGTTTATCTTGCAACGGCAGGTACTGTTTCTCCTTGAACTTGCATCCAAATTTATAAGTGGTGATTTTGAAGAATAGCTGAGTTTGAAAATTATTAAAAGGATGATAGCATTTTATTATGAAATATCAAAACTGATAAGCAACATAAGGGTTATATCAGATTACCGTGCAAAATCAGAAATTGATCGCGGGGAGCAGAATATAATCCCTTCGGTTAATCTTGTTGATGATCCGATAGCAGAAAAATTGTTAGAAGATGCAGGTGCCGAAATAGCACTTATCATGTCTGGGTATTTTGATGGACTGGTAGATGAAGAAGGCAATGAACTTGAAGGTTATGAATTTGATGTAACATACTTGGATGAAGAAACCTATCAGGCAACAGAAAATTGTATGGTATTTCGGTTAAATATGCCTTCTTCTTTTAACACGAAACTAATAGGTTCAATTGACAGATCAATAAAAAGCGCGTTGGAGAATTTTGTGTTGTATAAGTTTTTTATGATGGTGCATTTTGAGCCAGGCACGTATGAAAAAAACTACAATGAAGACCTGGAAAAAATAAGATATTATATACACCAGAGGACTTCACCGATAAAGAGAGCATATAAATTGTATTAATTTAAAAATTTTATATTATGGCATTCGAAAAAATTGCAGGAGTAAGAGCAACGGTCACAGTAGATATGACCAATGCCAATGCTGATCTTACCTATATTGCAAAAGCATACGGCACAAGCGGAAACAGTATTTCTGTTACCCATGTTGATCCCGCTGGGAACGATCAACCTTTAGCAGTAACGGTAGTTGATACAGACATATCAGTATCCCTGGCAACAGATGCGATTGGGACCATTACCTCAACTGCAGCAGAGGTAAAAGCTGCTGTTGATGCTGATCCAGATGCTTCTGCCCTTGTAGCAGTTAGTGTTGAAGGAACCGGAGCGGGAGTTGTTAATGCAGAAGCGGAAAAAAGTCTTACTGGTGGTGTAAACACACTGCCGGCAATGATCCGGTTCTACTACGAAACAGACGATGTTTTTAACAGTGTTAGTATTCGTTCATCCTACCGTGCTAAAATGGTAAAGGATAACGAAGGCGCAAGCCAGCTTGATGACGTGGCGATCTCCCAGGATGAAAGGGATATTGTTCTTGAAATATTGGAACAGGCCATTTATGATGTCTTTGGTGAGATGTTTAAAATCACTGAAGATGTTACGGATCCGATCTTTTTTAATGAAGAAGTTATTCTTGATGCGGGCGGTATAATTACTGCTTGTGGTGGGTTGATTAAAGACAACGAAGCATTTAATGTTAACGTCCTGCCGAATATCGATAAGAAGATCGAGAACTGCCTTCGTTATTATATCATGGCTGAATGGTATGTTGCATCAAGTATGGGGCCTGATGCTGAACTCAACTTCGCCAGGTACAAAGATTATCTCCGTCAGGTGAAGAATCTTACCTTCCAGTTGAGGAAGCCACTGATGACCTAAAAGGTATAAAATAGGCACAATACTATTTTGTATAAACTGTAAATAATTGAATAATATTATTTTACAGTTGTATTAAATATGTGCTTGACAGGCATGAGGTCACTGGTTCGAATCCAGTACGACCCACAAAGTTTAAAACACTTGAAAACCCTGCTAAATATGAGGTTTAGCGGGGTTTTTTAATATGCCATTCAAAAATAATCATTTCCGATATTGTCCGATTTTATAAGATAATTTCCTATATTTGTTGGAAAAATAGGCACAAAATAGGCACAATCTTATGGCAACAGTCAACTTAATACTGAATACCCGCTATCAATCTCCCGGGGAAAAGTTTTCAAAATTTCCGATAGTTTTTATAATTCGTAACAATGGTACCAATTCACATATCGGTACCGGTATCCGGATTGAAGAAAAATACTTCGATAAAACAAAATGGATAAAAAAGGGTGCACCCGATATTCTGGACAATCTTTTTGAAAACATTCAGCTGCAAAAAAAGCTGGCCGACATACAGTCGTTTATTAATGAGCTGACAAATTCCGGTGAGGTTTATGATATGACTGCAGCACAGATAAAACAACGGTATATCGCCCGGAGAGCAAAGGAAAAGTATAATTTTAGTACCTACTTTAAATATTTTGCCGGAACAAAAAAAGGCAATACTGCCAGAATCTATCAAAACACTTTGGATTTGATAAAAAAACACGCAGGTGACCAGCTCCATTTTGCTGATATTAATCCTAAATTTCTTCGGGACTTTGAAACCCGGATGACTGACAAAGGAATGAAAATAAATACAATCGGGATCCACATGCGAAATATCCGGGCCGTGTTTAACTCTGCCATTAATGATGAAGTAATAGAACTAAATCTTTATCCCTTTCGAAAGTATAAAATCAAAAAGGAAAAAACCATAAAACGAAATCTTACAATCGACAAAATAAGGCGATTTAAAGACTTCGACCTCCCTGGGGTACCTGGACTATCCAGGGATGTTTTCATGCTCTCATTCTACCTTATTGGCATTAATCTGATTGATTTATGCCACCTAACGAAGAAAGATATCAAGTCCGGCCGGCTGGAATACAAAAGAAGAAAAACAGGGAAGGAGTATAGTATAAAACTGGAACCGGAGGCAAAAAAGTTAATCAAAAAACTTTCCGGGAAAAGGTATCTTATTAATCTGTTGGAAAGATATGCCGATTATGATGCTGTAAGGAAATATATCAACAAAGGATTAAAGAAAGCTGCAAAAAAGGCCGGGATAGATAAACCGGTTTCCACATATTACTGCAGGCATTCCTGGGCCACTATTGCAAGCAAACTGGATATTCCAAAAGAAACAATTTCTGCTGCCCTGGGACACGAAATAGGCTCTGAGACTACTTCTATTTATATTGAATACGATATGGGGAAAGTGGATGAGGCGAATAGAAGAGTTATTGATTCTATTCAAAATTTTAACGTACTGTAATCAAACTTTGATATTATTTTTTTTAACCTCTATTATTTCTCCTTCACCAATAAAAACATAATCTAACCTATTTTTTTTCAATTCATAAATTTTGAATACAATAAATACATCAGTAATATAATTAACAAAATCTTCCTTTACTATGGTTATTTTTTTATAATCATTTTCATTTATTAATAAATCTAAATTAATTTCCAATACTGGTGTTTCGATTACTATATGATAATTCTCATCTTCAATATAAATATCATGAACAAAAAAATTATTTAACAAAAATAATTTGTCCCGATATTTCTCTTGAAATTCAATGGTATAATTTAAATGGAATAGGGTATCCCAATAAGCAACTATATCATATTTTTCATTTAATTCAGATATTATTTGCTCTTTTTGTTTCTCCTTAAATTGTTTTTCTGATTGTTCTTTTCTTGATTGATTATTAGCACAAGAATAAAATAAAACAATCAATAAAAATATAAAATATTTCATGGCATTATTTTTATTAATTTTATCTCTTTGTTGGACGCTTATTAATCAATTGAACGATAATAGTTCTTGAAAGTTGATAATTCCCTGGAATTTTAAAAATATCTGGGCGGGGAGATATAATCTCACTGTTTCATATTGAGTTCTTTCTTTTTGGCTCCCTCTTCAAGCATAGATAATTCAGATTTTAAACTCTTTACTTCTTCATCTTTCTGATCCGCTTGTTTCATTAAATGACGAATTATTTCCCTTTTATCTTCTAATTCCCTGTTAAGCCAATCAATTATTTTGGCTTTATCAGTAGTATTGTTCTGGGATGTTTCCTGATTGTTTAGCATCTCACCCTTGCCGGTAAGAAGCCATGTTGCATTAACTTCAGGGAAGGAATTAATTATCCTATTTAATACTTCATAGCTTGGCCGATAATCTCCTGATGCTATCCTTGTAATAGTAGAATAATTATCTAATCCAATTTTTTTAGAAAAATCGCTTTTCCTTAAACTATAAAATTGCATTATCTCATTTAATCTTTTGGTTATATCTTCTTTCATATCAATTAATTATAACGTTTTAACAAAAATTAACACCTTGCATTGATATTAAAATTGCATTTTCTATTGTTATATTGAGATAATGCAATTATATTTGCATTAATAAATAAATAAAATGTTCCATCTGCAAAGTTAATTAATAAATAAATAGAAATGGAAATATTAACTGAAAATCAAACAGTAAGTAAAAAAATCCGCCCCGTATTGAGGCAAATGGACTTGTACGACAAGGAATTTTTCCCTATTGAGAGGTCGGAACAAGTAAAAGTAACTGCATCCAATGTCGCCATTGCTTTCAACATAAAATTCAAAACAAAAATCAATCGGGAAAAAGGAATTATCGAAGTAACCAGAATTGCATAGCCATGAAAGAATTAACTCTTTACGATAGCGAACAATCAAAGATTATTGCCAATATCCATCACGAAGGTGAAATGGTGAGTTTAACTGACCTTTGGAAGGCTGCCGGAAATCCTAAAAATAAAAATCCAAAATTTTGGCTTAAAATTGATTCAACAATTCAACTTATTGCCACAATAGGAAATATTTTAAAGGTGAGTGAGACTCACCTTTTAAAAACAAAACGTGGGAAAGGTGGTGGTACGTGGGCTCACAAACATATTGCCCTTGCTTATGCCAAGTATCTTGATCCCAAACTTCATGTTTTAGTCAACCAGATTTTCTTTGAGCGGGTAGAAGAAGAAAAATACCCTGAAAAAATATTTGAACGTGGAATAAAGACCTATGAAAGAAAAGGCAAACCTCTTGAATGGATTGAGGCCCGAATGCAGGGTATAGTTGCAAGAAATATTTTTACGAAATCCCTCGCTATTCATAAAGTAGAGAGAGAAGGATATAGAAATTGTACAAATGCAACATATTCTCATTTATTCGGAGGCTCAACCGCTGTAATTCGTCATAAAAAAGGTATTCAAAAAAAACAGAATATCAGAGACAACCTTTCTCTTGCTGAATTACGGGCTATTGAACTATCAGAACTTCTTGCCAAAGAAAATATTGAAAACCGTAATTTATATGGGAATGGCCCTTGTGAAATTGCTTGCAGACAAGCTTCAAAAGCTGTTGCAAATGCTATTATTCAAAGCAGAAAACCCATTATAACCAATATTTAAAAATCATCCATCATGCCCAAAAGATTAGAAAACAAACTGAAAAAAGATGTGGCTAAAAAGAATTGGTCACAGGAAAAAAAGGATGCTTACGTGTATGGAACCCTGAGAAAAACCGGTTGGAAACCAGACTGGGAAAAGAAAAGAAAAAAATGACAAAATCTGATATTGAAATCATCTGTAAAAAAACCTGGCTTTCTGAAAAGGAAGCAGAGGATTATACCGGACTGGGACCTGATACGCTCAGACGATTAAGAACATTTGGGACTGCCCGGGGGATTTTACCCCATTGCAAGATCGGCAATACTATCAGATATAAAAAAGCAGAGATTGACAAGTTCTTTTCACAGCATACTGTACGTTCACGGATAACGTAAAGCCGGTGTTCTTTCTGTTATTTAAATTGAACTGGGGACGGTCTGATCTGAATTTTTACTTTCTATTTATTTATGACCGTCCCTACATAGCGGGATAGAGCAAAGGTAGCTCGGTGGATTCATATTCCACAGGTTGGGGGTTCAAATCCCTCTCCCGCCACAAATAAAAAGTGATTGCACGATAAAGAAAAAAGCCGGTTTCCGGGTCGGTGTAAATGTGAGAATAGCAGTTTCGGCAGGTACTACAATTCCCTGTATAAAAATGAATTAATGAAAGAAGGACTTTCAAACGGCACCTGGCTTAAAGCCTACTCCGGTTGTGCGGAGGGTGCCACAAAAAATCCAACCGTACTCGTTTAACGGCAATGGCTGCAAGGAAAAAAGAGTTGAAGGGGTTGCCTCCTCAAGGCTTTAGAAGCCAAAACTCTCAGGCATACTTGCAGGAATAATCAGAGCGCTTGCCCGGAGCGTATCCGGGCACTTTTAAAAAAATTAAAATATTTTCGATGAAGTTACCGGAAGATGTTGGGACTCGGGTTCGATCCCCGCCCGCCTGCTCATTTTATAATTTTTATGAATAATGACGCGAAATATACAAATAGTTAAGACATCGGAGGATAACAGCCTTTTTATAATAGATTTTAAGGATGGGATTTTAACATTTAGAACATCACGCAACCCGCAGAATTTACAAAAAGAAAAGGTTGTTATAGAAGGAGATAAAGTTTTCACGAATCTTTATTTTTCCCATATAAGTTATTTGGAAAAACTTTTAAACGAAAGTAAAAAATAATATATACCAGCTTCTGACCTGGTGGATTTGTGAGTGTGGAAGAGCGGTGAAGGACAGTAGCCGCTCTTTTTCCCTGAAATTTTTAAAACAAACAATATCAATCATTATGAAACTTTTGATTTTATTATTTATTCTCTTAAGCCCAATGGTTTTATTGATTATCGGGTGTATATGCCTGCAAGTTGCATGGCCATATTATCTAATTGCCTGGCTGGCCGGATCCGGCATAGGTACTCTGGCCTTATTCACCTGGTTTCAGGTAAAATCTGTACAAAGTAACACAACCGTAAAGATTCATCACAAAAATAAAAAATCATGAAAATAGAAATCAAGAAATTGTTCATTTTGAATTTTAAAGGTATAAGAAATTATGAAACGACCTTTTCGAACAGAACATGTCTGTACGGGAATAATGCAACTGGAAAAACCACCATATTTGATGCTTTTACTTGGTTGTTATTCGGCAAAAATTCTCTGGATCAGCAACAGTTTGAAGTAAAAACCTTGGATGAAAATAACAGGGTTATTCCAAAAATCAACCACGAAGTAACTGGCCTTATTGAAATTGATGGCATCTCAAAAGAATTTAAACGGGTGCTTCGGGAGAAATGGGTAAAAAAACGTGGTGAATTGGAAACAGAATTTGCTGGAAACACGGAAGATTTTTTTATTGACCGGATACCAATGAGCAAATCGGATTATCAAACAGCCATTTCACAGATCATAAGTGAGGATCAATTTAAACTCATAACAAATCCTCTTTATTTCAATTCGGTTATGGAGTGGAAAGAACGGAGGAAAATGCTGTTCAAGATGGCCGGGGATACTTCTTATTCAGAAATTGCAGAAAGATATCCACGGTTACAGGAAATTCTTGCGGAAGTGGAAAAGAAAAGCATTGAAGGATATAAAAAACAGTTGTATGTAGACCGTAAGGCTATCCGGGAACAGCTGGACCAGATAGCTCCGCGAATTGATGAACAAACCCGGACAATGCCGGAGGTGCCGAATGTTGATAAAATCAATAATGAGATACTTCATTATACTCAACAATTGAAAGTTATCGATGGTAACCTGGACGCAATTCAAAAAGCCAACAGGCAAAAAAGAGAGGCTGTGCAGGCGAAATATGATGAATTGAATAAACTATCATCCCGCAGAATAGAACTCGAGCAGGAAGCAAAAAACAAGGCATTGGAAGGTAATTCTTCGGCACAAGGCGAAATAACAAAACAAAAACTGACGATTGAAGATAAAAAAGTAAAAATTGAATCGCTGAAGAAGAAAATTGAAAATTCTGAAAAAGATATTGAATATCTAAAGGAACAAAACAATAAACTCCGGAAACAAATTACGGAGCTCAATGATGACAATCCGGATTTTTCACAAGTCCAGGAGCTTTGTCCTACCTGCAAAAGGCCATTTGAAATAGATGATATTGAAGGGAAAAGGGAGGCTATAAAAGAAGCTTTCAATGAAGAAAAAGTCCGGAAATATAACATACTCCGCAAAAAAGGGATTGAAAACACGATGGAGATTTCAAGATATCGCGAAGTTATCATCACCTGGCAAGAGGAAATTAATTTTTTGCAGTCAGAAATTCAGCAGATAGAAAATAGTATCCCTGAGTTTGTTCATGACTACAAACCGCAGGATTTTTTGGATGCAGATGTTATGGCAAAAATTGATAGTGAAATTGCTGTTCTCCGGGAAGAAATTGAACGTCCTAATCCGGTTGAAAATGACATAAATGGTCTTGTTGAAAGACAGGAAATTCAGGCGAAAATTGACGATCTACGGGATAAGCTTTCTGTTCTTAAAACAATTGAGGATAAAAGGAAACGTATCAAAGAACTCGAAACGGAAAGTAAAAACCTGGCTGAGCAACTTATGGCAATTGAGAAGAAAGAATATCTGGCTGAAATGTTTGAAAATGCTTTCGTGTCAGGCATAGAAGAAAAAATTAATTTAATGTTTAAAAATGTTCAATTCAGAATGTTTAAAGAACAGATCAACGGAGGCAAGACAGAAGATTGTACTTTAATTGTCGCGGGCGTTCCGTGGACAGATCTTAATTCCGGCGGGAAAATACAAGCCGGGATGGAGTGCATAAACACCATCGGAAAACATTTTGATTATTATGCTCCTATTTGGGTTGATAATGCTGAAAGTATTACTCAGCTTCCCAAAACTGAATCCCAGCTTATAAGGCTTGTGGTATCTGAAAATCATCAGGAATTAACAATTGAAACCAATTGAAAGGATTTAATTATGGATTTTATTGACGGGGATTTCCCCAGTGGTAAGGGAAATTGTAACCATCATTGCTCACCTACCTGCCATCCTTTACAAGTTGGCCCAGACTGGTTATATGGTTGCCTTCATCCGGCATGGCCAGCTAACAAATATGGTGATTTTGTGCCTATTGTTGACTGTGGGGGAGATAAATCAAAGTGTGAATTGAGAGGGAAAAAGTTGGTTTCTCATTATTTAAGAGGCAAGCGATTATCTCTGAAATATGCTCAACAAAAAATCGAAAAATTATTAAGTGAAATTAACGAGATTGAGGAATTAATCAAAAAATGAAAATGGGAAGGACAAAGAAAAAAACACAATCAGAACCAGAAACGATAACAAAAACTACTTCTAAATTCTTTCCAGAGAGTTACGGAGATGAAATGTTTCTTGGTAATACTCCTGAAGATCCTGGACCGAAAAAAAGAATTACCAAACGGAGGGAAAAAGTTATTTCCTTATTGGATGAATTTGATGAAGAATCAAAAAAGATTGAATTACAAATTAAAAGCTTTGATATTATTCTCAGAAACAATGAAAAAATATTGAAGCAAAATATTGATGGTCTTAAAATATTTCAGAGTGAATTAAGCTCATGTAAAGAAAGGCTTAAAAAAATCAACGAAATATCTAATAACTACATTGATATAATGTGTGAAAAATTTGATGTAAAAAAAGAACAAATTAAAAAAATAAGAGATGGCAACTACAAATGACAACAAATTACCGGTAACTCAGAAAGATATTTCTGATGATGTTTTGAAAAGGATTAATGTATTCAGGGATACGGGAGAATTACGTTTTCCAAAGAATTACAGTCCGGAAAATGCAATTAAGTCCGCGATGCTTATTTTACAGGAAACAAAAACAAAAAGAGAAGATGGATTCCCTGTTCTGGAATATTGTACACGGGACAGTATTGCCAATTCTCTCTTAGCAATGGTTATATGGGGATTATCTCCAATGAAGAAACAATGTGATTTTATTGCTTATGGCAAAAAATTGATATTGCAGCGTGAATATCACGGAACCGTTGCTCTTGCAAAAAGACTGGGTGGCGTCAAAGAAACAAACGCCAATATCATTTATGAAGGGGATGTTTTTAAATATGGAGTTGATATTAATACCGGGAAAATTAAAATTCTTGAGCACAAACAGGAATTTAAGAACATCGATAATTCAAAAATTCTTGGTGCTTATGCTGTTCTCACATTTGAGGACAAAGAAAATGATCCTTATGTTGAGATAATGAACATGAATCAGATTCGACATGCTTGGGCGATGGGAGCCACCAAAGGACAAAGTCCGGCACACATAAATTTTCCGGATGAAATGGCACGTAAAACCGTCATCGGACGTGCATGCAAACTCTTCATCAGCAGTTCGGATGATAGTAATCTGGCGCTGGCGGAACGTTATTCAGGGAAGAAAGAACATGATGTTGAAGATATTGATGCAGAAGAAATGGAGGTTCAGAAAGAAATTGAGGAAAATGCCAACAAAGAAGAAATGGACTTTGAAAAAGAACTGGTTGCGGATTCTAAAAAAATCGAATCTGGTGAACAAACAAATAATCAAAATCCTTCACAGTTTATTCCTGGTTTCTAATGAAACTCAAAATCCTGGGTAGTTCAAGCAAGGGAAATTGTTACATCATCGAGAACGAAAAGTCAATCCTGATTTTAGAGGCTGGCATTTCATTCAAGACAGTTAAGCCCGAAATTGATTTTCAAATTTCAAAAATAAAAGGCGTACTTGTATCTCACGAACACGGGGATCATGCAGAATATATTCCTGATTATTTGAGCTACTCGATACCTGTTTATGCACCGAAAAAGACAGCAGACAAATACGGGACAAAGATCATTATAACCGAGCATAAAAAAGTGTTCACAGTAGATGGATTTACCATCATGCCATTTGAACTGAAACATGATGTTCAGATACATGGATTTTTGATAAGTCATCCCGAAACAGGGAAGATACTATTTGCGACTGACACATACTATGTTCCTTACAAATTCAAGGGATTGAACCATATTTTGATCGAAATAAATTACTCAAAAAAGATTCTAAATGAAAACATTTCAAAAGGATCCATCCCTTTAATTCAATATAGGAGAGTTTTATCTTCTCATATGGAACTGGAAACAACAAAAGAAATGCTCCGGGCTAATGATTTATCCCAGGTTGTGAACATTGTACTTCTGCACCTTTCGGATGGTAATTCAAACGCAAAAGAATTTAAACAAGAGATTGAATCAGCTACCGGGAAACCGGTTTGTATTGCTGATAAAGGATTGGAAATAAATTTAAATAAGAGGGGATTTTAAAATGGAAACAAAAACAAGTGTTGAGAGAATATTAGAGAGTTTATTAAATCTTATTGAACAGATTCCCAGAACCTCAATTGCCCTTAAACTGGACACAGCAATTCTTGCTGTCCGGGTTGCAAAGGGAACATACCTGGAAGCATTTGATAAAGAAATGGGAGAGGTATTAAACAAAGGGATTGTTCAAATAATTAATGCCAGGATAATACAATTAAAGTCAATTAGTGAAGACCCGCTATCTTCAGCTTTAGCGTTTGCTGACGAAAAGTTCGACGAAGATGTGCTCCACACGCGTCAGCTGCTTATAACCAAACTGATCGATCTCGACCTTTCGGTGAGGGCATTAACCTGCCTTAAAGCAGCTAATGTAATGACCTTAGGCGATCTGGTTGCCTGCAACCGAAATGATTTGCTGAAACTTAAAAATTTTGGTAAAAAATCATTGACAGAATTGGATGACTTTCTCAATAACATAGGACTGAATTTTGGAATGGATTTGAAAATATACGGTTTAATAAGAGGGGATTTTAATAATGGGGAAAAATAAAGTATTACCAGAGATAGAGTTTGAGGGTAAAATTGTTAACCCGAGTAAACGAGGATATTACAGATGTCCTTATAATTGTTATCAAGCTGGCTATCCTGCACCTAAATGGAAAACAGAAAAAGGATTTAGACAACACATGCAAAAATGCACTGGAAAACCATCATACAAGGAAAAAGTTAAAAACAGACAAAATGAAAATGTAGAGAAAATCAAGTCCTTTATTCAACTTTTTTTAGAAAAATACCCTATTGGAAGTGAATTGATTTTTTCATCCTACTATATAACCAAACCAACTCATGTTCAAAAATACAGAAGAATGGTTCGAGTCAGATATGAAGAAGAACGTAAGTATTTTTCTGCAAAGATTGAAATTAAAAAAGTAGAACCATCACAGGAATATTATTGTAACACATTCTTAATCAATAGTGTTTATTGGAGGCATAAAATAGACATTTTCAATAATATTATAGATGCCGAAAGATATGCTGAAAGCCAACAGAAATTATATAATAAAAGCTGTGAAGAAGCAGCAAGTTTTAGATAATTAATCATGCATGACTTTATAACTCCCAAACCACGGCTCGAAAAAGAAGCACTGGCTATTAATGTTTTTTTACAAACAGAACTGGAAACTTCTGCCAGTGATCTTCAACGGCACGGTGATGAAATAGAGGCAAAGGGGAATCAAGTGGCTGTTTACCTGGCCCGGACGGGCTCAATGCTGGCTGATGCAAAATATCATCTTAACGAGGCCCTAAGATCGGACATCCTTGTAACGCTTATTCAGCAATTACAGGGAACCCATCTTTCAGCTTCTGCGCAAAAAGAATTTATCCGGTCGGCATGTACTTATGAAACCTGGCTGGTAGATTTAATCGAAAGATTACACAGAATTTGTGTTCATCTTTTAGACTGGTATCGTTCTGTCCTTTCCAGATATAAAGAAGAACTAAATTATTCGAGGGGAGTATCGGGAAAATATTAAATCAAATAAAATGAATAAAGATGCTTGTGTTATAAATGCTTATGCAATGCCCGGAGTTAAAAATGCTTATGCAATGCCCGGATTGGTTGAAGAAAAACTGGAAGATAGAATTTTTAGAAGTGTATGCTCGGTTTACGAAGTTACTCCATACGAAGTAAGATCGCGTGGTATGACAAGAAAAATCCCGTGGGTGACGATACGACAAATTACTATGGCACTTCTAAAATATGATATGAAAAGATGGACGTGGAGAAAAGTAGGGGAATACTTTGGTCAGGATCATGTAACAGCTATGCATAGTTACGGGGTTGTAAAAAATTATCTGGAAACAGATAAGTCATTTAGGAAGTTAACGGAAACATTATTTGAGGAAATAGAATTGTAAATACCGAAGTAATGAAATTTGATCTTAGTATTAAAAAAAAGAAAAGGTCAAGAGCGAAATATTTTTGTAAAACACCGCCAGGCACAAATGCAAGTAAAGCAAAAGCCCAGGCAATCAGAGATATTTCTGCATCAAAATTTTATAATAGAAATTACATTCCCATTGAATATTTGGTATTAAGGATGTTAAAAGAAGTTTATTTAGAAATTACACAAATAGATTACCCATGAAAAAAATCAAAGCATACGGATTTGCTATAAAAGACGAAAAAGGATTAGGTTTTGTCCGGTGGTTCAATGACAGCGATACAATAACGGCTGATAATTCTCTCGGTAAACTTCCTTTTCGGTTAAACATGATTTATATAGCCCAGCGGCCCCTGAGCTTTAAAACAGCGTTTAAATATTGCAGAGCATCAGCAAAAGAGAATGAATTGGACTTTGTGACATTAACAGAAACCGATTGGAGGAACGCAGGAAATCCCATCAAGCGTTTTTTTAAAAAAATTTTTGCTGTGATGAATATGTTAATCGCAGCAGTAATATTTCTGTTATTTACAAGCTGCACAACATATACTTATGTAGTATCTGTTAAGACCAATGAACTGGTTGTTACAAAAACAGATGATATAGAGGAAGTGCAAAGTATTATATCCCGCTATCTTACAGTTAATATGGATTCTGTTTTTAAAATCTCCCGGCACATGGGGTATTATTCAAGAGAACTGGAAATTTACGCTGAAAAAAAGGACGATTTTTAATGATTGAAGTAGGAGAATTAATCACTTGCAAAAATTGTGGAACAAAATTCAGATGGATTCCCCGGAGTACCATCAGGCCAAAATATTGTCTTAAATGTCATAACAAAAGACTCCTGAGCCACTCAAATTTTTATCACAAAGACAACACAGAGGATAAGCTGAGTAAATATATTATTCGTCAGAAAAATGGCTTAAAACGCCTTAAAACGCCCCGGGAACGATTTTATTCATACACTGCCTGGAAATGGTTTTCGAAATATATACTTATTATCAATTCAATCGATATCACAGGGACGACAACTCAGTGTTGTACTTGTGGACAATGGATGTCTGTCAATACCAAAAATTGTCAGGTAGGCCATTACATAAAAGTTTTTGACGGTAACAGTTCAAATTATTCTACTGCATTTAGGGAGACTAATGTTGGTCCCCAGTGTGTACAATGCAATAAAAATATGGGTGGCCGGCAGGATGAAATGGCTGTCTGGATTAAAAATAAATTCGGACAGGAGGCTCTTGATGAACTCTATAAATTAAAGAAAATTCCTTTACACCTGGATGATGCCTATTTACAGAAAATAGCTGATGAATATAAGAAGAAGTTTTATGATTATTTGAAAGAACACAATCTTAAAAATCCCTGGGGAAAATGAATGAAGGCGAAATAAAACAGAAACTTTGGAATTTATTTTCTAATTACGATTACAGACTATTTAATGTTTTTGTGTTTCAAAATGAATCAGATTTTTTGGCTGTTTCTAAATCTGGATATGTTTGGGAAATTGAGATAAAAGTGTCGCGTGCTGACTTTAAAAATGATTTTAAGAAAATGGACAGGGGAGGAAAAAATAAGCATGAAAAACTACAATCAGGTAAAGGATTAAAGCCGAATAAATTTTGTTTTGCTGTTCCGAATAAATTGATTTCAGTGAAGGAGGTACCGGATTATGCCGGATTGATTTATTTTTATAAGGGCGGCAGTGGTAAAATAATAAAACGACCCAAGTTTTTGCATAAAGATAATTTATTTAATAATAACTACTTTTTAAAACAGATGCTTAATAAATTTTATTTCAGACACACAAATTTGAGAATAGCGCTCGATTACAAAGAATGGGAGTTGAAATACAAACAGGGCAGATTACCATTTTATAGTTGATGAATTAATATCAAAATTATCACAAATTGTTTTAATCTATAAAAAAATAAAAAAAAATAATGCCACGACCGGTTAAAACAGGATTAGATTATTTTCCTTTAGATGTAAATATTGAGGACAATATTGAATTAATTGAGGCCAAACATGGATTACAAAGTTTTGCGATTGTAGTTAAGTTATGGCAAAAAATTTATTCTAATGGTTATTATTATGAATGGAATGAAGATAATGCATTGTTGTTTTCCCGAAAAATAAATATTGACTTATCTATAATAGATTCTGTTATTAGTTCATGTTTTGAAAGAAATATTTTTAATAAATCATTATATAGTAAATATAAAATCCTCACAAGCAATGGAATACAAAAAAGATATTTAACAGCCTGTTCTCAATCAAAAAGAAAATACATCCCTTTTATTGAAGAATATTTAATAGTAAATTCCGAATTAACCGAAGTTATTACGGAATTTACGTCTATAAACTCGGAATTTAGTACACAAAGGAAAGGAAAGGAAATAGAAAGGAAAGGAAAGCATCTTTCCGAACAGAGAGAATTTTTTTTACAAATTTTAGAGATTTTTTATTTCAAAAACTATAAGAATCCGGAGAAGGTCACAACAACATTCTTTAATCATTATGAAAAGATAGGTTGGAAAGATAAAAATGGTAATACAATTGAAAATCCTTTGGCGGCGGCGGCAAACTGGGAGAATAAAACAACAGATGGGAAAAATTGTCCTGAAAAATTATTGAATGCCTGGAAACAGATTTATGAACAATGCAAAGAATCTATTCCGGATTATCATCTTCTTTTATTTATCCGGCCCATACAGTTTCATATTAATGATAAAACATTAAAAATATTAGGGAATAAAAATGTTATTGAAAAAATAGAGAATAATATTATAATTCGCCAGGAACTCAAAAAAGCCTTAATCAAAGCTTTTGGTGAAAAAATTAGTGTGGAATATCAACTTGATGTTTAAAATAAAGAACAATAAAAAACGAAGCGATGGGGTTAAATATTTCAAAAGGAAATATGTATAAATTTGTGACACACACCTGGAACACGGTTAAGGGTGAATGTTATCACAATTGCAGTTATTGTTATATGAAACGATTTGGCAAATTAAAGCCTGTACGCTTTGACGAAAAAGAACTTAAAACAGATTTAGGAACTGGAAACTTTATTTTTGTTGGTTCAAGTTGCGATATGTGGGCCCAAAACATACCCGATGAATGGATATTTAAAACGCTTTGCCATTGCAATAAATTTGAAGATAACAGTTATCTATTCCAAACGAAAAACCCGTACAATATCAGGCGTATTTTAGTGCCAAACTCAAACGTATGTGTAACATTAGAAACAAATAGACATTATCCTGAAATAATGCGGAATTGCCCGACACCGGAACAAAGAGTTGAGCAAATGAAACTTATCAGGCATCCGCTTTACATTACCATTGAGCCGATAATGAATTTTGATTTATATTAATTTTCTGAAATGCTCAAAGAATGTGAACCGTTACAGGTAAATATTGGAGCAGATAGCGGAAAAAATGGATTACCTGAACCACCGATAGAAAAGGTTTTAGAGTTGGTTGCTGAATTGGAAAAGTTTACAACTATCCACAACAAAAGCAATTTAGGACGACTTTTAAAAAGCGGAAATGATAATAAAGGAGGGATTTCTTATGAAAATTCTTGTAGCCTGTGAAGAAAGCCAGGCAATAACAATAGAGCTTAGAAAATTAGGACATGAAGCCTTTAGTTGTGATTTAGAACCTTGCAGCGGAGGACATCCAGAATGGCACTTGAAAGAAGATGCAATAAGTGTTGCTTATGGCTTTGATTGGGATATGATGATAGCACACCCGCCATGCACTTATTTATCAGTTTCCGGCTTACATTGGAATAAACGCAACCCGGAACGAGCAAAGAAAACAGAACAGGCTTTGGAATTTGTGCAAAAATTAATGGATGCACCAATTAATAAAATAGCTATCGAAAACCCTGTAAGCTGTATTTCTTCCAGAATTAGAAAGCCCGACCAGATTATACAACCTTACGAATTTGGCGAAGATGCAAGCAAAAAAACCTGCCTTTGGCTTAAAAATCTGCCATTATTGAAGCCAATAGAATACTGCCCATCCAGGATAGTAAATGGAAAAGAAAGGTGGAGCAATCAATGTGATAGCGGACAAAATAAACTTACACCATCGCCAGAAAGAGCAAAATTAAGGAGCAAAACATATCCGGGAATAGCCAAAGCAATGGGGGAACAATGGGGAAATTATTTACATGAAATTTACGGGAAACCAATTTAGAACTTGATTGAAACACAAATAAAAAAGCGTAATGAAAAATAAGAACAGTAAAGTTTAGACTACTATTTGAAGGGCAACAAGAAGATTATGAAGAAGTGTTATTAGCTACAATTGGCGCTAATCTAACGAAATTGAGTTGTATGCACACTGACGAACTTGGTAAGGATTATTTTATACCAGATTGCGATTATGAGGTAATTATTCGCCCTGTAAAGAAATGGCTTTTTAACGGATAAAATGAACAAATGGAAATAGATTACGACAAAGATTTTAAGAAGGTAATGACTGAACTTAAAACCAATTTCGGATGGAGCAACATTGAAATATTACCTGATAGCTACAAAGACTTGTTAAACGATACGATAAAGTCAGTTAAAAACTGTTCAATAACAAATAAAATTAATAAGATGCAGAAAGTTGAATATAGCGACAATAACGAACGAACGCAATAATTTTTTATTGTTTATGATTTGCTGTTATATGCTGGCGGATTATTAACAACAAAATTTAATTATATGAAAACGTATGTAATAACAGTTTCAGAAAAGTTCCCAAAGACTCATAACCGAGCTGGAGAGCAAACCAATTTTCCTTTATCAATTAAACACTATGATAAAATCCACACTATCCGAGCGAACTATGATTTGTGGAAAAAAAGATTTGAACAGATAGACGCAGGCAAAGCAATATTATCTGTTCGGGTATGGGAAGGAAAACCATACAATTCTAAACAACAAGAAATATTTAGGTTTGATAAAAGCCATGGCATTGGCATTGAGAAACTTGAATTTAATAACGGTTATTTCAATGCAATGCTTGTGGATGGCGAATATTGCTTTGCCGACATTGAAAATAGTATTGCTAAAAATGATGGGCTTTCATTTGAGGACTTTGAAAATTGGTTTGCGGATTACGACCTGACAAAACCAATGGCAATTATCCACTTTACCGACTTTAGGTATTGCGTATAACGGCTGGCGGTATGGTTATGTGTGTCTACCATATCGCTTCCAATTATGTACAAAACTTTCAAAGTCACATTAACTATACCGCTTGTTAG
>Ga0307376_10001759_pt1 | contig 22553 bp, 17 predicted proteins | sample TR2MG_FD_202536 | JGI IMG/M metagenome (GOLD analysis project Ga0307376, IMG submission 202536) | Soil microbial communities from Risofladan, Vaasa, Finland - TR-2 | ecosystem: Environmental > Terrestrial > Soil > Coastal area > Acid sulfate soil | place: Finland: Risofladan, Vaasa | collected...
CAGCAGCGCCCACAGCGGTTGGCTGTCGTGCGCGGCTTCGAGCAGCAGCGGGCGCGCGAACGCCAGCGTGAGCAGCGCCAGCAGACCCAGATAGAACGGCAGTGGCGTCTTCTTGAACTGTCGCCACAAGGCGCGGCCCGGTCCCGGACGCACACCCAGGCGTCGTTCCAGCGCAGGGTGGCCCTGGTCGATCAGATAGAAACCGACGTGCTGCGGCAGCGACGGTGCGGCACCGGACCCGGCATGCTCGCGGCACAGCTCGATCGCGGACTCGGCCACCTTCTGTTCGCTCAGCCGATGCCTGCGTGCCATCGTCTCCACTACGTGGCGATAGCGGTCGCGGGTCGCGAAATCCATCGATGCGTAGATCGTCGCCGGATCTTCGCGCAGGTGCTGTTCGACGACACTGGTGCGCTCGACGAAATCGCGCCAGTCGATCGCCGACAGGGCGCGCAGGCTGCCGATGCTGTTGCTGACGGTCACCTGATTGGCCGCCTGTTGCTGCGCCTCCAGTTGCACCAGATGCTCGATGCTCTGGCCGGACTCCGACAGGCGCTGTTCGATCCAGCTCAGCGGCATCGCCAGCCCCGGACCCTGCCCTTGCAGCCGACGCGCCATTTCGGCCACGAACGGGCTGGTCATCGGCGCGTCCGAGCGGGCCATGTCGGCGACCACCAGCACCACGCTCTTCGGATCGCGCTCGGCGGTGGCAGTCATGCTGTCGGCCCAGCGCGCCGCCTCGCTGCAGCAGCGCCAGTCCGCCATGACCCGGGCGGCCACCCGGCGCAGGTTCTCGATCAGCGCCAGCCGCAGCATGATCGGGATCGCCCACAACTCGCCCAGTTGCAATGGAGTGACGGTCTGGTAAGCGTTGATGAAACGGCCGAGGCTGACCGTGTCGATCCGCCCATCGCCGTGCGAGATGATTTCCAGCGCGATGTCGTACACGCGCGGCAGGCCGCTCGAGGGCGTCGATGCCAGCTGCGGCAGTTCGCGGCTGTAGCCTTGCGGCAGATGCCGGCGGGCGATGCGGATCTGTTCCTCGATCAGGTAGAGGTTGTCCAGCAGCCACTCGCCGGCCGGAGTGATCTGCCGGCGCTGCCGGGTCGACGCGGTGAGCTGTTCGCAGGTATGGATCAGTACCGACTCGTTCTCGTCCAGCCGGGCCAGCAGCAGATTCCTGCGGCGGCGGGCTCTCAGGTGGTGCTGGCGGGCCAATATCTCGCCGTGGCGCTCCATCTGGTCGGCACTGAGCAGTTCATCGCGCAGCGCCGGTTCCTGCTCCGGCCGGGTGCGTGCCGCCGCGCGGCGGCGGCGAAATGCGCGCAGGCGCCGCAGCTTGAGCTGATCCAGAATGCTGCCGATTTTCAAATCCAGCCTTCCATTACAGGTTGATCGCGATCCGGCCGCAAGCGGGTCAATGCATGACTATGGCTCCCCCGATGGCGATCGGGGCGAGGGCGAGTGGCAAAGCCCACCGGCACCGCCGTTGACGTTACGCGATACCGTGTGAAGACAACGCAGGGTACGATGCTAGCCCATCGATCTTTCTTGCCGGAGCTGCCCTGTGCCATCGCTGCTGATTCGCCCCGCCATCCTGCGAGACCTGCCCGAGCTGTGTGCCTGGAATGCGGCCATGGCGTGGGAAACCGAACGCAAGCAGCTGGATCCGGCACTGCTCGAGCGCGGTATTGCCAGTGTGTTCGAGCAGCCGCGGCGAGGGTTTTACCTGGTCGCCGAACGCGCCGGCGTGGCGGTCGGCAGCCTGTTGCTGACCTATGAATGGAGCGACTGGCGCTGCGGCGATTTCTGGTGGATTCAAAGTGTGTACGTGATCCCCGAGGCGCGTCGCAGCGGCGTGTTCCGCGCACTGCATGCGGATGTCCGGCAACGCGCCGCGACTGCCGGCGCCGTCGGGCTCCGGCTCTATGTGGAAACCGAAAACCAGCGCGCGCAGGCGACCTATGCCGAGCTCGGCATGCAGCGTTGCCACTACTGGATGTACGAGATGGCGCTCTGACGCCGGCGCAGTCGCCGCAAGCGCGTCAACCGGCCGCGCGCAGCCGCTGTTCGAATTGTTCGGCGGTCATCGGCATGCCATACAGGAAACCCTGCAGCTGCGAGCAGCCGGCGAGACGCAGGAATTCACCCTGTTCGCGGGTTTCCACGCCTTCGGCGACCACCTCCTTGTTGAGGCTTCGGGCCATGGCGATGATCGCGCTGGTGATCGTGGCGGTGTCCGGATCGGTCGTCAGGTCGCTCACGAACGCGCGGTCGATTTTCAGCGTGTCGATCGGGAAATGCTTCAGATAGGACAGGCTGCAATAGCCGGTGCCGAAATCGTCCAGCGACAGGCGCACGCCGCGCCGCTTGATCTGTTGCAGCAGGGCGGTGGTGGCGCTGCCGCCGGACATCACCATGCGTTCGGTCAATTCCAGCTCGAGCAGGCCGGGATCGAGGCCACAGGTACCGAGCACGCCGTCGAGCCAGACGTAGAAATCGACATGCTGGAACTGCAGCGGCGAGACGTTCACCGAGATCGGCACGACGTGTCCGCGTTGTTGCCACCGCCGCGCCTGCCGGCAGGCCTGCTGCAGCACCCAGGCGCCGATCGGCAGGATCAGCCCGCTGTCTTCGGCGATCGGGATGAACTGGTTCGGCGCATGCATTTCGCGTCCGTCCGCATGCCAGCGCAACAGCGCCTCGGCGCCGGTGATGCGGCCGCTGCGGGCATCCACCTTGGGCTGGTAATACAGGCTCAGCTCGTTGCGCGACAAGGCCAGCCTGAGCGTCGTCTCGATCTGGTGCCGCGCGAACGTGCGCTCGTTCATCGATGCGGTGAAGAAACGGTAGCTGTGCTGGCCCTGGGCCTTGGCCGCGCACATCGCGGTTTCCGCCTGCTGCAACAAGGCATCCGGCTCGTTGGCGTTGTCCGGAAACACACTGATGCCGATGGTCACGCGCAGCCCCAGCTCGGGGAGGTCGGCGACGCTGGTCTGCTCGCACGCGACGATCAGTCGCTGGCACAGGCTGGCCGCTTCGCCGACGCTTTCCAGGTGCGGCAGCACCACCACGAATTCGTCGCCGCCGTAGCGGCTCAGCAGTTCGTCGCCGGGCAGGCAGGACAGGATCTGTGCGGCAAACGCACGCAGCACGCGATCGCCGCTGGCGTGGCCGTGGATCTCGTTGACCTGCTTGAAATGGTCGATGTCGATATACAGCAATGCGCCACGCTGCTGGCGCCGCGCGGCGGTGGTCAGCGCCTGCTCGATCTGTCCGTGCAGCTGGCTGCGGTTGGGCAACCCGGTCAGGGTGTCGTGCTGGGTCAGGTGGATCATCCGCAGCGCCAGCGTGCGGGTTTCGCTGACATCGTGAAACACCAGCACGCCGCCGATGACATTGCCGGCGTGGTCGTGGATCGGCGCCGAGGAATCCTCCACCGGCGTGTCGAAGCCGTGGCGGTGCCGCAGCAGGGTCTTGCCGGCAAGGTCGACGATGGTGTCGTGCTCGATCGCCGCGCGCAGCGGGTTGGCTACCGGTTGCCCGCTCAGTGCGTCGTGCAACTGGAAGATCTCCCCGATCGGGCGGTCGCGCGCCTCGCTGCTGGTCCAGCCGGTCATCGCCTCGGCGATCGGGTTGAGCGAGGTGATGCGCAGCTGCAGGTCGGTGGTGATGACGGCGTCGCCGATCGAGCGCAGGGTCACCTCGGCCAGTTCGCGTTCGTGATGCAGGGCCTCCTCGAACGCTTTGCGCTCGCTGATGTCCTGCGTCTGCAAAACGAAATAGCGGGGCTGGCCCTGCTCGTCGCGCACCAGCGACACGCTGAGCTGGACATGCACGACATGGCCGTCCCGGTGAAAGTTGCGTTGCTCCCGCTGATAGGACTCCCGCTCGCCCCGGAGCAGCTCTGCCCGCAGCTCCAGGTCTTCGGCCAGATCGTCCGGGTGGGTGATGTCGGCCAGTCGCTGCGCCGGCAATTCGTCCTCGGAATAACCGAGCATCTGGCAGGCGGCGGTGTTGACGCGCAGGAACTGGCCGTCCGGATGGACCAGCGCCATGCCGATCGCGGCATGCTGGAATGCGCCGAAGAAGCGCTGCTCGCTCTCGTGCAGCTGCAGTTCCATGGTGCGTCGTTCGGTGATGTCGACCAGAGTGGTGAAGACGCCTCGCACGTGACCGTCGGCGTCGAAATCCGGCTGGAAATTGCCGTGCGCGTAACGTCGTTCCCTGCGGTTGAACAACTCGCCTTCGTAACTGGCCATCTGCCCGGCGTAGGCCTGTTCCAGGGCGGGGCTGGCGCGTCGATAGTTTTTCATGCCGATGACGTCGATCAGGCACCGCCCGATCAGCTCCAGCGGATCGACGCCAAGCCAGGTGCGGTGGGTTTCGTTGGCATAGAGAAAGCGCTGCTCGCTGTCGAGGTAGGCGAGCAAGGCAGGTGCGCCATTCAATATCCTGAAGGCCCAGTCAGGCCCATCGGGCATCGAAGACGCTATCTCGGCAGACTCGTGCGTCCGCATGATCATTCCGTCAGCGGGATCCCCTAGCAGCCTGTCGGACTTTGCTCGGCCGGGCTGCGAATCCGTCTGTGCGATCCATATTTCCGCCGCTTCTTGACCCATGGAACCACCATGGGCCGGCGAAGCGTCGAAAATCTGTCCTCGCACAGACGAATTCTCGCCTCGACCAGCAAAGCCCGACAGGTTGCTGGGCTGGGGAATTCATCATGCGCCAAGAATCTGCCGCTGCAAAGCGGCGTGCGCCACTCAGTGCAAGACGGTCGCCGGCGCACCCAGATGGCCGCAGTCATCCAGCATGATCCGGCCCAGCGCGTGGAGTTCGGCGGCGATGCCGTAGCGCGCCGCCAGCAAACGCATCAACGGCTCCAGTGCCGACGGCTGCAGCGGATAGCCGTGTGCCAGCACACGGGCGCGGCCGGCTTCGCCACGCTGGGCCACGGTGACCACGACCACGCCCAGGCCGGCTGCCTCGTGCGCGAACAGCACCGGCGGGGCCGCGTCCGCTGCGGCCGCGGCGAGCGTCTCCAGCAGATAGCCCGCGCCCGCCTCGGCGGCATCGCCGGGCGTCGGCTGCAACTGCAACGGCAACTGGTGGGCATCGAGCAGCGCGGTGTACTGGCGCAATTCGAACACGATGCCCGCCAGCTCATGGCTGCGTTGCGCGGCTTGCCCGCCGGCTTGCGCGGCCAGCCATTGCGCCGGCGATTGCGTCAGCACCCTGCCCTGTGCGTAATGCAGCGCCAGTCCGCGCGCGCTCAGCACCGACTCCTCACGCTCCGGGGTCAGCAGCGCGGTTTCCAGCAGGCTCCACAGCGCGGACAGATTGACGTGCTCGTACTGCACGCAGGTCAGTGCGAGCAGGTCGTTGCGGCTGAGGTAACGCACGTGCTCAAGCCGGATGCCGAGCGTGCGCATCAGCCAGTCGGCGGTCAGCACACCCGCCTCGCCGCGTCCGACCAACTGGATCTCCAACTGCGTGGAGAGTTCTTCGGCCAGCGCCGCGGGAGCCAGCAGACTCATCGGCAGCAGGCGCATCGGGCCATCGGCAAAGATCGGCGACGGCTCCAGCGGCTGCGCCGGCATGTGGCCGTCGTGGCTGCCGAACGCCACCACGCTGTCCAGCTGGACGCGCGGCACGCGCCGGGCCAGTTCCTCCAGCGTGGCCCACACCGGAAAACCCGGCCGCAGCAGCTCGACCTGGTCGAACAGGGCGCCTGCCAGCGCCAGGCGAGTTTCGCCCACCTGCGGGACCAGCGCCTGCAGATCGGTGGCGATCAGTTGCGCTACTACCGCGGCTTCGTCGCGGCTCAGGCTCAGGCGCAGCGGCGGCTGGCCGGCGACGGGTTCCAGCGCCAGCACGACAGGCAGGGCGAGCAGCGTTTGTGCTTCCACGATCGGCAATTCCGCAAGGCAAAGAGGTGGAATTCTACCAGCCGGCATGCCGCGATCCCCTGCGCGCGGGTTTTCACGTCGGCGGCAGCATGCGGCGGGTGCTGAATGGATCGGTACATTTTCCGCCGCCTGGCCTTCCGCCGCGCGGCATGGCGCGTTAGCCTTGCAGGACTTGACTCGCGGACTGTTCTGACCATGGAAAACACGCACAGGCGCGTTGGGGTGATCGGGGGGGTACGCATCCCGTTCTGCCGCAACAACACCGCGTATGCCGATGTCGGCAATTTCGGCATGTCGGTGAAGGTGCTCGGTGCGCTGGTCGAACGCTGCGGCCTGCATGGCGTGGAGCTGGGCGAAGTGGCGATGGGCGCGGTGATCAAGCACGCTGCGGACTGGAACCTGGCGCGCGAGGCGCTGCTCAGTTCGGGACTGGCGCCGACCACGCCGGGCATCACCACCGCACGTGCCTGCGGCACCTCGCTGGACAACGCGATCATCATCGCCAACAAGATCGCCGCGGGACAGATCGAAGCCGGCATCGCCGGCGGCTCGGACACCACCAGCGACGTGCCGATCGTGTACGGCAGGCGTCTGCGCAAGCGCTTGCTGGCGATCAACCGTGCGAAGACGCCGCTCGACAAATTGAAAACCGCACTACGCGGATTCTCGCTGAGCGAACTGAGACCCTCGTTCCCCGGTGTGGCCGAACCACGCACCGGCATGTCGATGGGCGAGCACTGCGAGAAGATGGCGAAGGAATGGCATATCTCCCGCGAGGCGCAGGATCAGCTCGCACTGGACAGTCATCGCAAGCTGGCCGCCGCGTACGACGCGGGATTCTTCGACGATCTGCTGGTGCCGTTCCGCGGGCTGAAGCGCGACGGCTTCCTGCGCCCGGATGCCAGCATGGAAAAGCTTGCCGCGCTCAAGCCCGCGTTCGACAAGACGTCCGGCCATGGCACGCTGACGGCCGGCAATTCCACCGGCCTGTCCGATGGTGCCGCCGCCGTGCTGCTGGCCAGTGACGAGTGGGCGGCCAGGCGCGGCCTGAAAATCCGGGCGTACCTGCGCGACGCGGAGGTCGCCGCAGTGGATTTCGTCCACGGCGAAGGCCTGCTGATGGCGCCGACCATCGCCGTGCCGCGCATGCTCGCCCGGCAGGGACTCACCCTGCAGGATTTCGACTATGTCGAAATCCACGAAGCGTTCGCCGCGCAGGTGCTGTGCACCTTGCGCGCCTGGGAGAGTGCCGACTACTGCAAACAGCGGCTTGGCCTCGATGCGCCGCTGGGCGCGATCGATCCGGCCCGGCTCAACGTGCATGGTTCCAGCCTGGCGGTCGGTCATCCGTTTGCGGCCACCGGTGCGCGGGTCATTGCCACGCTGGCCAAGCTGCTCGAACGCAAAGGCTCCGGCCGCGGCCTGATCTCGATCTGCACGGCCGGCGGCATGGGCGTGACCGCGATCCTGGAGCGGCCATGAAGTGTTCCCTCACGGCCATTGCCAGCCTGCCATGTTGCGCCTGCGCACCACCACCGGCCTGAGCGCGCTCGCGCTGGCCATCGGCATCGCCGGCACCGGCTGGCTCAGCACATTGACCGACCAGTGGCGCGGACCGGGTTCGGTGGTGGCTGTGCAGCGGGCAGCGCCGTCGCGACACGTCCGGTTCGCGGCGCGGCATCGGCACGCTCCGGCCCGCACGGAGCGCCGGTTGCGTCCAGTGGCCACCGCGGATCGTGCCGGTGACGCCCGGGCTGCCGCCGTGACGCCGCCACCCGAACTGGTGCCCTTGGCGACGCCCAGCGACGACTCGCTGTCCTGGGATGAGCTGCGCGGCCACCTGGATGGCCGCGTGGTGCTGCACATCGAGACCAACGGCGAGGGCCGCGTCAGTGCCGCCAGCGTCGTCGAATCGAGCGGTGATGCGGTTCTCGACGACCATGCCTTGCGCACCGTGCATGGCTGGCGCTTCCGTGTGCCGGCCGACCATCCCGACGGGATCAGGGGCGAGCTGCCGATGCTGTTTTCTTCCCGGGGCGACGGGATTGCGCACCTGCCTTGAGGTCGTTTCGCCTCCGCCCGCGACCCTCGAAACAGGCGGGCATCGGGACTGAAGCCGCTAGCAGCCTGTCGGCTTGCGCGACGAAGGCGAGCGGCCGCCGTCGGGCATCGATCAGAGGATGCCCTTCGCACCCACCCCGAAAGCGGTGATCAATCGGGTGATGATCAGCTTCGGTGACAGCGCCACGTCGGGAAAATCGCCGACCGGTTCGTAGCAGGAAGTGAACGCCGGATCGTCGATGCGCAATGGCTGGCAGCCGGGCTTGAGTTGATAGCTGGTGGCGTAGCGGAACGGCCAGATGTCGAACAGCGGCAGGTGTTCGGAGATGTCGCCGAGCACGTCGTTGACCTCGGTGAGGACCGGCACGGCCGGTTGCCGCGGGGCAATCACCCAGGCGTTTTCCGGCTCGGTGTCGCGGATGATGCTCTGGCGTACCTCGTTGGCGAAGCGCGGGTCGTAGACGATCACGCCGGCTTCGGTGTTGTAATGATCCGAACGCGGGTCGAAGTTGTGCGAACCGACCATCGCGAAGCTGTCGTCGATCACGATCGACTTGGCGTGCAGGCCGAAGCGCAGACCCTTGCTCAGCAGCGGTGCCGGCCGGTTGTTGCCGCGGCTGCCAAGCAGGTGGTAGCGGATGTGGCGGGCGCCGGACGGGCTGGCCGTCGCGGGTGGCGATATCGATGCAGGGGCGACGGAGTTGGCCAGCGCGTAGTCGGCGGCCGCACCCGGTGCATGCGGTTTCATTTCGTGGATCTCGAAACCGAATTTCTTCAGGTAGCGCTTGCGATGCTTGTACGACATCGCATACACCGCGAAGGCATCGGTCGAGGCCAGCGAATTGGTGGAGACGATGATGCGTGGCGGTTGAGCACGCCGGTGCAGGTGCTCGAAGATGTGCTGGGCACGCCGGCTCATCACCAGATAAGGCGTCTGCAGTACGACCTCGTGCCTGGCCGAACTCACCATTTCCATCACCTGATGGGTGAACTGGAGCGCGTGCTGCTTGTCGGGCTTGTCGGTCTTCGCCGGCAGATCGCTGAAGTAATCCACCTTGCCGGTATGCAAGGTGGGGTCGACCAGCCACTTCCGCAGCCACTGTGGATCTTCCGCGTCACGTTCGACCGCGGCGACACGCAACGGGCGGCGGTAGTGTGGCGGCGCCCAGGCCGGCGGCGAGGCATCGTCCATGATGCGCTGGTTGACGTCACGCAGATGGGTCAGCGGCACCGAGCGTTTGTGGTGCCAGAACAGCTCGAAGCTGGCCGCCATCTGGCGGGCCGCCGGGCCGCCGACCATCACATCGCGATCGATGTAGTCGAAGGCGTCGTCCCAGTTGAAGTAGCGGTCCTGGTAATTGCGCCCGCCGGTGATGCCGATGCGGTTGTCCACCAGCAGCAGCTTGTTGTGCATGCGCTGGTTGAACTGCATGAAACAGCACAGCAGGCCCGCGGCGAAATCCAGCGGCGGCGTACGGGCCTTGTGGAAAGTCGGGTTGTACAGCCGTACCTGCAGATTGCTGCTTGCCCGCGCAAGCCGGTCGAGCAGGTCGGGGTCGTTGAACGAGAACAACTGGTCGGCGAGGATGCGCACTTTCACCCCGCGCCGGGCTGCCTGCACCAATTCATTCAGTACCAGCTGGCCGGCGTCGTCCTGATCCCAGATGTAGGTCTGCACGTCGATCGTGTGCCGTGCCGCGCGGATCAGGTTGATGCGTGCGGCCATCGCCGGTTCGCTGTCGTTGAGCAGGGTCACCACGTGCACCGGATGCTGCGGCGTGGATTCGGCGAGGGCCTGGGTCGCAGCCTCCAGCAACGGCGACGGCGTGGCACAGTGATCGGGACGGTCACAGGTGGTGACGCGATCGGTGGTCGCGGCGACCACCGCATCGGCTCGGCGAATCTGCACCCGCGACAACGTGCAACCCTGCGACAGCAGGGCGGCGGCGAGCAGGCTGAACAGGACAAACGGACGCATGGACATGTGCGACATGATACGGGCAGGGCTAGGAGCCTGTCGGACTTTGGTTGGCCGGGTTGCGAATCCGGCTGTGCGGTCCATATTTCCGCCGCTTCTTGGCCCATAGCACCACTATGGGCCGGCGAAGCGGCGAAAATCTGTCCTCGCACAGCCGGCTTCTCGCCTCGACCACCAAAGTCCGACAGGCTCCTAGTGGGATGTCGGGTCGAGCGCGATCAGCAGCCCCAGCCGGACCCGGTCGGACAACGTGGCGCGGTGGCCGCGCATGCCGAACGCGCTGCGCGAAATGTGGCCGCGCACTTCGATCAGGCAGGTCGCTGCGGTGAGCGTCGTGCAGCTTGCGGGGAGCAGCTCGAAGTGCACCGGGCGGACGACGCCGCGCAGGCGGAGTTGGCCGTTCAGCACGCCTCCGGCGGTCAACGTGGCGAGCGTTACCGGCGCGGAGCGGAAATGGATCGTCGGGTAATGCGCCGCATCGAAGAACTCCGGTGCCAGCACCCAGCGGCGAACCCGCGCGGAGCTCATCACGATGCTGTCTGTCGCGATGCTTGCATCGACGGTTGCCAGCCCGTGCGAATCCAGCTTCACGCTGCCGGCGATCTGCGTGAAGCGTCCCTTGATCGTGTGCAGCCACAGCAGCCGGATCGCGAACTCGGCGTGCGAGCGGTGGGTGTCGATGCGGTAATCGCTGGACCGTGCCGTTGGCGCGGCCAGCACCAGCCCGGCGAGGAGCAGGCTGGCGAGCGGACGCCTCACGGCGACCAGAAGGCATCCAGTCGGGCGTGGCCCGGTTCCAGCGCACCGTCGTCCAGATGCAGTACCGCCAAGGCACCGGGCGGCATGCCGCGGCATTCATCGGAGCGCCCTTCGACCAGCAGTGCGACCAGTCGTTCGATGCCCGGATTGTGGCCGACCAGCATCACGCTGTCGGCGTCGCCGTGTTGATCGAGCAGGGCCAGCAGTTCGCCGGGAGAGGCCGCGTAGATTTCGTTCGCCATCTGCGGAACCAGTGCACTGTCGAACGCCGACAGCGCCAACCGGGCGGTGTCGTCGGTGCGCCGGGTAGGCGAACACAGCACACGATCGAGCCGGGCGCCGTGCGTGGCCAGCCACAGCCCGGCCGCTTGCGCCTCTTGCTCACCGCGCGCACTCAGCGGTCGCTGCTGGTCGTCACCGGTATTGTCTATCGGCACGGCTTCGGCGTGTCGCAAGAGGATCAGTTCGTGCATGGGAAAACTCCGGTGGGATGGTGCCGCGCGGTCGGCGCGGTTGCAGCAATGGGGGTGGATTCAATGCTGACGCTTGATCCAGCGCAGCAGTGCCTTCCAGTCCTGCTGGTGGCTGCGTACCTGCTCGGACTGGTAATCGAAGATGCCCTTGCCCAGTGCGCTGAGCAGCACATAGGCCTGGCTGTCGCGCAGTTGCGCGGCGATCGGAAACGGCGATTGTTCGGCGAGTTGTGCGACCGCATCCTGGCTGGCATGGGTCCATGGCTTGAGCCGGTTGGCGACCAGTGCCACCGGCAACTTGCCGCGGTGGATGCGGTTGATCCGTTGCAGCTCCTCGACGAAAGCGAGCGTGGCATGCAGGTCGAACGACGACGGCAGCACCGGCACCAGCAACACGCTGGCCTGTTCCAGGAACGGTTCCAGCTCGCGCTCGCCGGACCCGGCGGGCGTATCGATCAGCAGTTGCCGGGTATCCGGCGGCAGCTGCTGCAGGGCCTTGCGGCGACCTTCCAGCGCCAGCACGCCCGGGACATTGTCCGGTCGCAGGCTGGCCCAGCGGAAACTGGAGCCCTGGCGGTCGCTGTCGATGATGGCCGTGTGCTGACCCGCCTGCGCCCAATACGACGCCAGCTGCGTCACCAGCGTGCTCTTGCCGCACCCGCCCTTGCTGCTTGCCACCAGCGTCGTAAGCATCGGCTGACCCCTGCTGCGAAAGGTGAGCCAAGCCTAACCGGGGAACGGGGAATAGGGAACGGGGAGTGCGGAGTGGGATTCCCTCTGGCCACGGGGCGCATCGTCGCAATCTGCGATCTTGTCGTTCCTCGCTCACTCTGCCCGATGCGGCGGCTTCCAGTCGGCCGGTGCGTCGGTGGGAATGTTGGCGTCGCGCAACGCGGCCAGCAGCACGCTCATTTCGGTGCCGCCATGGCGCGCCAGCACCAGCAGATGCTGCGCCAGCGATGCGTCGCCCTGCGCGCGAGCGGACAGCAGCGCGAAGTTCTGCACTTGCCAGATCAGGTTGACCCGGGCGCGCCGGGCGTCTTCGCGCTGTGCCGGATCGTCCGCCAGGACTTCGCGCAGGTGCAGGCCGAGTGAGCGCGACAGTGGGCTGGAGCCCCACTCGAGGGTCTTGCCCAGCTTCAGGCAGTCGGCCTTGATCGATGCGTCGTCGCCGGCGTTTTCGCACAGTTGGGCGACGACCCGCAGCCCCGGTTGCGGCTGGACGCTGGCCAGTCCATAGACCAGCAGCACCTGGACGCCCGCCGCACCGGCGGCATGGCTCGGATCGAGCGTGTCGGCCGGCGGCGGCAGCACGCCGACCGCACCGGCCAGTGCCTGCAGGCTGATGCCGGCGTAGTCGTCGTACAGCTTGGCGGCCGCGGCCCGGGACAGATCCTCGCGGGCGGCCTCATGCTTGAGGTTGTGCGCATCCGTACCGAGCTTGAGCATCCAGACGGCGGCATTGTCCGGCGCCTGCAACACCAGCTGATCGAGCGCCGAAGTATTCGGACAGGTATCCGCCTTGGGGTCGCAATCGGCCAGGCGTGTCCAGTTGATGGCGGCACCCATGGCGGCATCGGCACCCGCCGCCTGCACGGCGCGGTCGATCAGCGAGTGGAAACTGCTGGTCTTCGGTGGCTCGATCAGCGGTCGGGCGAGCAGTGCGGCGCCGAGCAGGGGCAGCGCATCGGCGCGCAGGGCGAGCACGCTGACCAGATCGCGCTGGAAGGCCAGCAAGGCCTTGCCGCGAATCCTGGCAGGCGCCCTGGCATGACTGGCGGCTTTGCCTGCGGCGGCAGCTTGGCCGACGCCGGCCTTTTCGGCGAGGGCCGGTGCTGCAGCGAGTGACAAGGCGCAAAGCAGGGCGATTGGGCGCAATCCACGCATCATGTGCTTCCGTCCGGAATCCAGGCGCACAGCATACCGCGAGGGGGGCAGGCACGGCGGATCATGCGGCAGCGCGACAGAGCCGCCGGCGCAATGCTTGTTACGATGCCCGCTCTGCGCGCGAAACCGCGCCACCAAATGCCGGTTGGGGAGACGGGTAGTGGATTACTTTTCGACATTCGCCGTGGGTGCGCCCGTGTTTGCCGGGTGGGGCACCCTGGCCCTGATCAACGCGGCGCTGGCACAGGGGAAAAATCGCAGCGGGCTGCTGTGGTTCCTGCTGTCGCTGCTGCTTGGTCCGTTCGCCACGTTGCTGCTGGTACTGCTGCCCAAGGTGCGCAACAAGATATTCTGAGCACACGGTCGCGGGCATCAAACCCGGGGCCGGCATCATGCCCGAACGGGCTTATTCGCCCAACGCCTCGCGCATGAATTCCGGTTGTGCCAGCGCGGCCTTGTGGATGTCGGCGTTGTAATAACGGGTGGGGAAATTCTTGCTGAGTGCGCCGCGTTCGCGAAAACCGGACAGGTCGCCACCCTTGCGTGCCATGGTGCAGCTCCACCAGCCGGTCGGGTAGCACGGCTGCGGAAACGGCAGCGTGCGTACGGCGTTGAAGCCCGATGTGCGCATCGCCGAGCGCATCGACTTGATCAGCTCCAGATGCGCCAGCGGCGATTCGCTCTGCTGCACCAGGATGCCGCCGTGGCGCAAAGCCTTCTGGCAGCTGGCGTAGAACGTGGCGTTGAACAGGCCTTCGGCCGGACCGACCGGATCGGTCGAGTCGACGATGACCAGGTCCAGCGAGTCCGGCTCGCATTCGGCCATGTACTTGATGCCGTCGATGAACAGCAATTGCGCGCGCGGGTCGCCGTTGGCCTCGCACAACTCCGGAAAATACTGCTCGGCCAGCCGCGTGACGCGCTCGTCGATCTCCACCTGCACCGCCGATTCCACTTCCTCGTGCTTGAGCACTTCGCGCAGTGTGCCGCAATCGCCGCCACCGATGATCACCACACGCTTGGCGCGGGCATGGGTGAACAGCGCCGGATGGGTCATCATCTCGTGGTAGAGGAAGTTGTCGCGGGTGGTCAGCATCACGCAGCCATCGATCACCATCAGGTTGCCCCAGTCGGTGGTCTGGTGGATCTCGATAGTCTGGAACGGCGTCTTCTCCGCGTGCAGCAGTTGTTCGGTGCGAAAACCGATGGAGGAACCGGAAGCCAGGTGGGCTTCGGTGAACCAGCTGGGCTGCTGCGACATGACGGGAGTTCCTGACGAACCGGATGGGAAGATGAAGACCGCCCATTGTAGCCGCAACGGTGGTGGACGTCCCGGGGGGCGACGCATCCTGCATGCATCGGCACGGCGGGCCATTACAATGGTGACCTTCTGGCCATGCCGGCGCCGCGCGCCGTGCAGCCGACAAGTCCGATCGGCCCCGCGGCGTGCGAGGCTTCCGGTCGCTCGGGCTTCGTGCTCTTGTCGAGCAAGACCGTCAAGGCTCGCCGCTGCGACGAATCCGTTGGCATACAGACTGGTGCCGGGCGGGCCGTGGCCACCCGATCAGACTGCATAAGGAGATTCCGTCCATGGCGAAGCACTGGAACATCGACGCCGCCCGCCGTACCTACGCCATCGCGCACTGGAGCGACGGTTATGTCGATGTCGATCCGGCCGGCGCTATCGTGATCCGCCCGCATCGCGATGCCGGCCCGGCGCTGTCGCTGCCCGGCATCGTCGAGCGCGCGCGTGCCGGGGGGCTGCGTCTGCCGCTGCTGGTGCGCTTTCCCGACATCCTCGCCGATCGCCTCGCCCGCCTGCAGGGCGCGTTCGCCAGGGCGATCGAGGAGTTCGACTACGCCGGCGGCTATACCGCGATCTACCCGATCAAGGTCAACCAGCAGCGCGGCGTCGCCGGCGAACTGGTCGCCGCCGGCAGCCACGGCTTCGGGCTGGAAGCGGGCTCCAAGCCGGAGTTGATGGCGGTGCTGGCGATGGCGCGTCCCGGCTCCATCGTGATCTGCAATGGCTACAAGGATCGCGAATACGTGCGGCTTGCGCTGATCGGCCTGAAACTGGGCCTGCGCGTGCACATCGTGATCGAGAAGCTGTCCGAGCTCGACCATGTGTTCGCCGAAGCGAAGGCGCTGGATGTCGAGCCGCTGCTGGGGGTGCGCGTGCGGCTGGCCTCCATCGGGGCCGGCAAATGGCAGAACACCGGCGGCGACAAGGGCAAGTTCGGGCTGTCGCCGAACCAGGTGCTGACCCTGGTCGAACGGTTGGACGCGGCCGGGCTCAAGCACACGCTGAAGCTGCAGCATTTCCACATGGGTTCGCAGATCTCCAACGTGCGCGACATCGCCAACGGCATGCGCGAGGCCACGCGCTACTTCGTGGAACTCACCCGCATGGGGGTGCCGCTGGCGATCGTCGACGTCGGCGGCGGGCTGGGCGTGGACTACGAGGGGACGCGTTCGCGCAGCCACAATTCGATCAACTATTCGATCGAGCAGTACGCCGCGACCATCGTGCAGTCGCTGGCCGAGGCGGTGGCCGCCGAAGGCCTGGCCGCGCCGCACGTCCTCACCGAAGCCGGCCGCGCCATGACCGCGCATCATGCCGTGCTGGTAGCCAACGTGAGCGAGGTGGAACGGGTGCCGGCCGGCGCGATCGTGGCGCCACGAGCCGGCGAGCCGGCGGTGTTGCGGCACCTGCGCGAAGTGCACGCGGAGCTCGACGTGCGCCCGCCGCTGGAATTGTTCCATGAGGCGCAGCATCACCTGCAGGAAGGCCAGACGCTGTATGCGCTGGGCCAGCTGGCGCTCACCGACCGCGCGCGGCTCGATGAAATGTACTTCGCCATCGCCAACGCCGTGCGCGTGCGGCTGCAGCCGACCGAGCGTGCGCACCGGCAGGCGCTGGACGAGCTGGACGAGAAACTGGTCGACAAGTACTTCGTCAATTTTTCGGTGTTCGAGTCGGTGCCGGACATATGGGCGATCGCGCAGATCTTCCCGATCACGCCGATCGCACGGCTCGACGAGCAGCCCACCCGGCGCGGCGTGATCGTCGACCTTACCTGCGATTCGGACGGTCGCATCGACCATTACGTCGGTGCCGAGGGCGTCGACGTCAGCCTGCCGCTGCACGATCTGCGCGATGGGCAGAGCTATCGGCTCGGCATCTTCATGGTCGGTGCCTACCAGGAGACGCTGGGCGACATCCACAACCTGTTCGGCGACACCGACGCGGTGAACGTGCGCGTGGACGGCGGCGGCTACACCTTTGCCCACGTTCGCCGCGGCGATACCACCGACCTGATGCTCGACTACGTCGGCTACGACCTCGAAGCACTGCGTCGCAGTTACCGCGAGCGGATCGCCGCCGCCGGTGTCACGGGCAGTGAAGCCGACCAGTTGTACGGCACGCTCGACGGCGGGTTGACCGCCTATACCTACCTGGCCGAAGAGTCGCATTGAACGATTCGGTAGGAACACACCCTGTGCGCGAAAGCTCTTGTCGCGGTTGATGCGAAGAGCATCGCGCACAGGGTGCGCTCCTACGAAAGCCACCGACATCACGCAAACAGGAGCACAGCCATGACAAGTCTCAACGGCAAGGTTGCATTGATCACCGGCGCGGCCAGCGGTCTCGGCAAGGCCATTGCCGAACTGTACGCAAAGAACGGCGCAAGCGTGGCGATCGCCGACATCAACCAGCAGGCGGCCGACGCCACCGCGGCCGCGATCAACGCGGCCGGCGGCAAGGCCATCGGCATCGCGATGGACGTGACCGACGAGGCGGCGGTGAACGCGGGCACCGACAAGACGGTGGCCGCATTCGGTGCGCTGGACATCCTGATTTCCAACGCCGGCGTGCAGATCATCAACCCGATCGAGCAGTTCGCCTACGCCGACTGGAAGAAGATGCTAGCGATCCACCTCGATGGCGGCTTCCTCACCACCAAGGCCGCGCTCAAGCACATGTACATGGACGACGGTACCGGCAAGAGCCGCGGCGGCATCGTGATCTATATGGGCTCGGTGCATTCGCACGAGGCGTCGAAGCTCAAGTCGGCCTACGTCACCGCCAAGCACGGCCTGCTCGGACTGGCCCGCACGCTGGCGAAGGAGGGCGCACCGCACAACGTGCGCTCGCACGTGATCTGCCCCGGCTTCGTGCGCACGCCGCTGGTGGAAAATCAGATTCCCGAGCAGGCCAGGGAGTTGGGCATCAGCGAGGCCGAGGTGATCAAGAACGTGATGCTCAAGGACACCGTCGATGGCGTGTTCACCACGGTCGAGGACATCGCGCAGACCGCGCTGTACCTGGCCGGCTTCCCGTCGGCGGCGCTCACCGGCCAGTCGATCGTGGTCAGCCACGGCTGGTTCATGCAATAAGCCCACTCACGGCGGCATGCGTAGGAGCGCACCCTGTGCGCGATGCTCTTCATCACGTGACGGCAAAGCATCGCGCACAGGGTGCGCTCCTACGAGCCGCGGTGCACCTGCAAGCCGGCCGCCGACTGGCTGACCGGCATCACCTCGATGCGGTTGACGTTCAGGTGCGGCGGCAGGTTGGCGAGCCACCAGATCGTGTCGGCGATGTCGTCGGCGGTGATCGGCTGTACCCCGGCGTAGAGCTGGTCCGAGGCGGCCTGGTCGCCGCCGGTGCGCACCAGGGTGAACTCGGTCTCGGCCATGCCCGGCTCCACCGAGGTCACGCGCACGCCGGTGCCGTGCAGGTCGGTGCGCAGGTTCTGGGTGAACTGGCTGACGAAGGCCTTGGTGCCGCCGTAGACGTTGCCGCCCTTGTACGGGTACGTGCCGGCGATCGAGCCGATGTTGACGATCGCGCCGCGGCGCTCGATCAATTGCGGCAGCAGCAGGTGGGTCAGCGACACCAGGGCGGTGACGTTGACATCGATCATCTGCTTCCACTGCGCCAGGTCCGCCTGCTGCGCCGGCGCGGTGCCCAGCGCCAGACCGGCGTTGTTGGCCAGCAGGTCGATGCCGGCGAACGCGTGCGGCAGGTTTGCGTGCGCCGCACGCATCGCCGCCTCGTCACGGACGTCGAACGCCGCTGCATGCACGCGCTCGGCGCCGTGCCGTGCCACCAGCTGCTGCAGCCGCTCGATGCGGCGACCGCTGGCGATCACCCGCCAGCCTCCGGCCACGAAGCGTTCCACGGTGGCGGCACCAAATCCGGAGGTGGCGCCGGTAATCCATGCGGTCTTGAGAGTCATGCGGGAAAGTGTAGCGGGTGATGCGACGGTGCAGTGCTCTCGCTTGCCGTTTTGGTGTCGTCAGCTTGCGGAAGCGATCGCTCCCTAAACACAACTGACTCATTGCCCGCGCAGCGATGGTGCACGCATCGCCATTGGGACCAGCATACCGAGGGCGACCGTTTACCGGCCTTCCTTCAGCGCAATGGCATTGATCCCGGCAGTGGCCAGCCGCTGCTTGGTCGACTCCAGCTCGGTGGCGGATCGGAACGGGCCGAGGCGGACGCGGTGGTAGGTCTGCCCGCCAATGCTGACCGCGCGCACGTTGGCGACGAAGCCCTGCAGGGCAAGTTTGGCTTTCAGAGTTTCCGCGTCGGCAGCGTTCGGAAAGGCGCCGACCTGCAGCAGGTAGCCGCTGCCGGTGGCTGGTGCGGGAACCGCGCTGGCGGGTGCGGCAGTGATGTTCTCGCTGACTGCGGCGGGTGTATTCGCCGGAGCGGATTGTTGTGCGGCAGCACGCTGCTGTTGTGCGGCAAGCTGTTTCTGTTGCTGTTCGGCACGGGCCTGGGCGCTGATCTCGGCATCCGGGATGCGCACTTCCTTCTCCGACAGCACCGAATAGAAATCGTATTGCGGTTTTCTGGGCGTGCTGTCGTTGCCGGCAGGCTCCAGCACGCCGGGCTCGCTGCCGCGTTGGGCGGTCGCTTGCGGATTTGCCCGTGGCACGTCCTGCTTGCGCAGGCTGGTAAGCAGGCTGCCGCGCATCATGACGACCATCAGGATGCCGCCGACCAGGACGCCGATGGCGACATACCCCCACGTCGGGAAACCGCCGCGACCATTGCGTACGGCCTGCCGGCCCTTGTTCTTGCGTGCTGCCATCACATGCTCTCCGGGGCGCTCAGGCCCAGCAAACCCAGACCATTTTTCAGTACTTGCCGAGTGGCCACCACCAGCGTCAACCGTGCGTTGCGCAGCGCAGTGTCCTCGACCAGGAACTGGTGTGCGTTGTAATAAGTGTGGAACGCATTCGCCAGTTCGCGCAGCCAGCCTGCCAGCAGGTGCGGTTCGAGGTTGGCGGCGGCGGTCTCGATCAGTTCCGGATACTTCGACAGTTCGGTCAGCAGAACCTGTTCGTGATCGTTGTCCAGTCGGGTCAGCTGGCGCAAGCCGTCCTGCAGGTCGAACACCAGGCCCTTTTCCTCAGCCTGGCGCAGCACGCTGCACACGCGGGCATGCGCGTACTGGATGTAGTACACCGGGTTGTCGTTGCTTTGCGAACGGGCCAGGTCGATGTCGAACACCAGTTGCGAGTCGGCCTTGCGGGCGATCAGGAAGTAGCGCGTGGCGTCGCGGCCGGCTTCATCGATCAGGTCGCGCAAGGTGAGGTAGCTGCCGGCGCGTTTGGAGATCTTCACCTCCTCGCCACCGCGCAGCACCGTCACCATTTGATGCAGCACGTATTCCGGCCAGTCCGGCGGGATGCCGGCGTCCAGGGCCTGCAGGCCCGCGCGTACGCGGGTCAGTGTGCCGTGATGGTCCGAACCGAGTTCGGTGATCGCGCGCCGGTAGCCGCGCTGCCACTTGCTCAGGTGATAGGCCACATCGGGGATGAAATAGGTGTAGGTGCCGTCGGACTTGCGCATCACGCGGTCCTTGTCGTCACCGAAATCCGTGGAGCGCAGCCACAGCGCCCCATCTTTCTCGTAGGTGTGGCCGTGGGCGACCAGCTCGCGCACGGTCTCCTCCACCTTGCCGTCGCGGTACAGCGAGGACTCGAGAAAATACACGTCGAAGCCGACGCCGAAAGCCTTCAGGTCGAGGTCCTGTTCGCGGCGCAGGCTGGCCACGGCGAAGCGCCGAATGGCATCGAGATCGTCGACATCGCCGGCGCCGGTGACCGTTTCGCCATCGGCCAGCACCGCTTCGCGGTCGAGGTAGGCACGCGCCACCTCGGCGATATAGTCGCCGCGGTAGCCGGCTTCGGGCCAGCTGCTGTCGTCGGGAGTGATGCCACGGGCGCGTGCCTGCACCGAGATCGCCAAGTTCGCGATCTGCACGCCGGCATCGTTGTAGTAGAACTCGCGTATGACGTTCCAGCCGGTGGCCTGAAGCAATCGGCTCAAGCAATCGCCGATCGCCGCCGCGCGGCCGTGGCCGACATGCAGCGGACCGGTTGGGTTGGCCGAGACGAACTCCACGCCGACGGTCCTGCCGCCGCCGCTGTTGCCGCGACCGTAAGCGTCGCCCTGATCCAGGATGTGCTGCAGTTCGGCGTGATAGGCGCCGGTGGCCAGATGGAAGTTGATGAAGCCGGGACCGGCGATTTCGACCTTGTCCACCAGCGTGTTGGCCGGCAGTGCGGCAACCAGTTTCCCGGCCAGTTCACGGGGTTTGATGCGAGCGGGTTTTGCCAGCAGCATCGCGATGTTGCTGGCAAAGTCGCCATGTTCGCGGCTGCGCGCCCGCTCGATCACAAACCCGGGTACTACCAGGTCGGCAGGCAGGGTGGCATCGCTTTGCAGGGCCTGGATGGACTGCTGGATCAGTTCGCGCAGTTGTACTTTCACGGAGGGGATCAGTTCGTGATGGAACCGCTGATCGTAACAGACACACCGTGCGGCTGAATGCGCCGGCACGCGGGCCGGGTGTTTGGTACAGGTCCCGGCAGGGTAGATGGAAATCTTGATGCACTGCGACGACTTGTCTTGTGGATAAGTCTGTGGGAAAAGCAACAAGTCATAGAAGTTGGTTCTTCGAGCGACCTCGAAAGATGGCTTATCGCAAGAAATAACGCTTAAATATCAAATATTTGAAAAACAATTCCGTGATTGGGCACGAGATATCGCCGGCAAGTGCCGATATCGCCGATTTGTGTATAAAGTTCGGCAACATGGCGCTGCCCGATCCATCGCAAGGACGTCATAGTTTTGTCATGCGGCAGTGCGACACTGGCCGCGTGCCTGACATGACTCCCCTCCATGACATGCATATGGAGACGCCGCTCTCTCCCCTCCCCAATCGGCCCCTCGGCGCGGTGCATTCCGCGCCGTTTTTTTTGTGCGCCCGGCAGGGCGCACCTGCTTGGAGGTGAGAGTCCTCTACCCACCCGGCAAGGGGAAGGGTTAGCGGAAGGCAAGGGCGCTTCGGGTGACCGGGCGTCTGGAGGAAGCCGGAAGCAAAACGCTGGCCTGACGAACAGGAAGCGGATACGAGGCGACACGTTGGGGTGAGGCAGCAAGAAAGGCCAAAGCCCGGTACTTGCACAGACGACGTGGCGTATATCCGACAGGCATAAGCGGGAAGGCAGGTGCGTCATACCCGGGGAGATCTCGCCTCGTGCCTGAAAGGGCGACGCCGCAAGGCGGAGCGAGAAGTCAGCCGAGGCCATAGTAGGTGCGGTATGACCGAAGGGCCGAACATGAGAGACCGCGATTAGGACGGTTGAACCTCGATGATCGATGACAAGGCAGAAGCCCGGGAAGCCGGGGCCAAGGGCCAAGAGGCGGGACAGTATCCCGTGGGTAGGCCGTGTGGTGCCGAGTCGATCACGGCGGCAGCCGGGCAAACGAAAGCGGAGGTGTCACGGCTGATGGAGGCCGTGATCGAACGCAGCAACGTGTGGTCGGCGTATCAGAAAGTGGTTCGCAACGGTGGCGCACCGGGGGTCGATGGCCTGACGGTGGGATCGTTCAAGGACTGGCTGAAGAGGCACTGGCCCCACGTGAGAGCAGCCTTGCTGGACGGCAGTTACCTGCCGTCGGCGGTGCGCGCGGTGGACATTCCCAAGCCCTCGGGCGGGGTGCGGACACTGGGCATACCGACGGTGCTGGACCGGTTGATCCAGCAGGCACTGCTGCAAGTCCTTCAACCGATCGTCGAACCGACGTTCTCCGCATCGAGCTACGGCTTCCGGCCGGGGCGCAGCGCTCATCAAGCGGTCCGGGCTGCCAAGGGATATGTGCAGCAAGGTCGTTCGTGGGTGGTGGATATGGATTTGGAGAAATTCTTCGACCGGGTCAACCACGACATCTTGATGTCGCGGGTCGCCCGGCACGTCGACGACGAGCGGGTGCTCAAGCTGATCCGCCGCTATCTGGAAGCGGGCCTGATGCGTGACGGGGTGGAAACGGCAAGGGATCAGGGCACGCCGCAAGGCGGGCCGCTGTCGCCATTGCTGTCGAACATCCTGCTCACGGACTGGGATCGTGAACTGGAGAAACGCGGACACGCGTTCTGCCGTTATGCGGATGACTGT
>Ga0307376_10001760_pt1 | contig 22542 bp, 20 predicted proteins | sample TR2MG_FD_202536 | JGI IMG/M metagenome (GOLD analysis project Ga0307376, IMG submission 202536) | Soil microbial communities from Risofladan, Vaasa, Finland - TR-2 | ecosystem: Environmental > Terrestrial > Soil > Coastal area > Acid sulfate soil | place: Finland: Risofladan, Vaasa | collected...
ATTTTATAAAGAGATTTTACGTCAGTTGTTTTTTTGATCCTTTTTAATATCTGAAATCTTGTCGAATATTTTCCGGGCTAATAGCGACTTTGGCATGAGTGGGAGTTCTTCAACGCTATTGCCATAGATGATGTGGGCTATATTTGTGTCCTCTTCAAATCCGGCACCAGACTGAGACACATCATTAGCAACAATTAGATCTACATTTTTCTTTTTTAACTTTTCTTTGGCATTCTTAATTAAATTATCCGTCTCCGCGGCAAAACCTATAACAATCCTGCCATTTTTCTTCTTTCCAATATCATGGAGAATATCCTTGGTGCGTTTAAGTTCTAATATTTTATTTTTGTCGTCTTTTTTGATTTTCCCATTATGCAGCTTTGTCGGAGTATAGTCACCCACTGCGGCAGCTTTAATTACAACAGTGGACCAATCAAGATGCTCCATGACAGATTTATACATTTCATCTGAGCTTTCTATGTTTATCGTCTTAACACCGGGAATAGGACATAAGCTTGATTTCCCCGAAATTAGTACTACCTCTGCGCCCCTATTTAACGCTTCTCTTGCAAGAGCATAACCCATCTTGCCACTAGAGGGATTGGAGATATATCTAACCGAATCGATAAATTCTCTTGTGGCGCCGGCTGTCACAAGTACCTTTTCCTTGCTCATATCGTCAGGCGTTAGAGTTTTTTCAATCTCTCCCAGGATAACCTCAATCTCAGGCAGGCGACCCTTTCCTTCCCATCCGCACGCGAGATTGCCTTCTTCAGGTTCCATAATGATAAATCCGCGCTCTCTTAATTTTGCTATGTTTTCCTGAACCGCCGGGTTTTCATACATGTTTACATTCATGGCAGGGCACAGTACGATTGGCGCCTTGGTTGCCAGAACAATTGTAGAGAGAAGACTATCTGCAATTCCAGAGGCAAGCTTTCCAATAAAGTTGGCAGTAGCAGGGGCAATCACTATAAGGTCTGCATTATCGGCAAGAGTTATGTGGCCTATTTCTGATTCCCACTCAAGATCAAATGTATTAATAGCTACTTTATTGCCCGACAATGTTTGAAGTGTAAGAGGGGTAATAAACTCTGTGGCATTCTTAGTCATAACTACTTGTACAGAGGCATCTTTTTTGATTAGTCCCCTTACAAGCTCGCAGGATTTATAAGCCGCTATCCCCCCAGTGACCCCAACTATTATATTTTTTTCTTTCATAATATGCATTTTTATTCTCTCTCTGTCTCAATAGTATAGGAAATAAGACCAAATTGGCAAACGGAATTAAAATGATTTTACTGATCTTGAAAACAATACTTGACAAAAAGATAATAGGTGCATATACTCGTAAATAGATTTAACAATAAAAATACTAGTATCAGAGAAAACAAAATGAAAGGAAAGATAAAAGACCCAAAACCTCAAATAGATTTAAAGGCATTTGCAGAGTGCGGGCAGTGTACCTGCTTTAATTTGCGGAAGGCATCAAGAATTGTCACCCAGTATTTTGATGATTCTATGAGATCAATCGGACTGCGTGGAACTCAGTTTACTTTGCTTGCAAGTGCATTCGCATATAGTCCTATTACGGTAACCCACATGGCTGAGATTATGGTGACTGACCGCACTACGCTTGGGAGAAATTTGCGGCCAATGGAGAAAAGCGGGTTTATAAAAGTAGAGCTTGGAGATGACCGCAGGACACGTATAGTGAAATTAACTGATGCCGGGAAAGAGAAACTTCAAGAAGCTTATCCTCTATGGAAGAAGGCTCAGCAAGATGTAAAAATGAAAATGGGATCACAGAATTGGAGTTCAATGATCTCTAAGATCTCTAACCTCATTGATCAAATGCAAGGAAGCTAAAAAAAGCAAATTTAAGGATAAGGTTGTCATAATTACGGGGGCTTCAAGTGGTATCGGCCGGACCACGGCACTTGAGTTCGCTCGGGAAGGAGCAAAAACAGTCTTAGTTTCCCGCCCTGCCGACAAGCTAGGAGGAGTGGCGGATGAGATCAGATGTTTTAACCCTAATGTTTTGGTTGTGCCTACAGACGTATCGGATGCTGGTCAGGTTCACCAAATGGTAAAAACGGTTTTATCAGAATTCGGCAGAATTGATGTTCTCTTTAATAATGCCGGGAGTTCATATGTTGGTCGTGTAGAGGATGAAAACTTTATTGAAAATGTAAAGAAGATGATGGATGTCGACTACTTCGGAACCGTTTACACTACTAAGGAAGTTCTGCCTGTAATGCAAAAGCAGGCTTCAGGTCATATAATGAATATGTCATCTGTTGTAGGGAAGAAAGCGTTTCCTCATTTCGGAGGATATTCCTCAGCAATGCACGCCATTTCGGCATTCACCGATTCATTAAGACAAGAACTCTCCGGAAGTGAAATCAATGTCTCGATTATTCATCCCACTTTAACACAAACCTCCCTTCTAGAGCACGTTAGACCCGAGGATATGCCCCCGCCTTTTAGAGGGATGACTCCCATATCTGTTGAATTGGTTGCGAAGGCTGTTGTTAACGGCGTCTACTATAATCAAGCGAGAATAATCGTTCCATTTCAGCCAAGGTTGTTACTTCTTGCTGATTCAATCTCGCCCCATATTGGAGATTTAATTGTAAAGCTTTTGTCTAACAAGGTTTTCTCCAGACTGTTTGGTACGTATCGGGGTAAGTTATATCACGAATATAAATATTAGTAATTTCCTAAGGAGAGCTTATCTCGCTTGAGGGAACACAGAGTCAATTAGGAATGAGACTTGCAATCAGATTCGGAATCTCCTCAAATAGTAAGCAAATGGAGGGAGAACGCGGAACTGATTTAGTCATAACCCATATTTAACATGTAAAATGCTCGACGATTTCCTAACCGTGCTTGATGCTGAACCGACTCAGACTGAGGTCGTAGACAAGCTTCTCAGAAGTGAAACGGATGTTGTCATAAACCTCATCTCACTCTACAAAGCACCGGGAGGGGGGATGGCAAGTTTTTGAAAATAATCTAGTGCGGAAGTAACTAACAATTTCATATTCTATGTAAAGCTCTCTCTACTTGCACCTTAATAGCTCCAATCACCATCTAAAAAAAGCGTTTATCTTAGACTAGATACTTGAGATAAAAAGAGATAACTTGTTCTCATTCGGGTAGGATAAAGCTACCTGTACGTCCACTGCAGAGTTGGCATTCCATATACATAAAATACGGTAAGTGTAAATTGATAGGTATATAGATGACGAATAAAGTTTTATCCCACGATAATATGGATGTCCCTTCAGCAATTTTTCCAGTAAGCACAAAGGTTGGAAGATGGGTATTACTTGCAACTATTCTCGGCTCTAGTATGGCCTTTATAGATAGTACTGCTATGAACGTAGTGATTCCGGTGCTTCAATCCGAGCTTAACGCGACAATCCCACAGGTTCAGTGGATAATGGAAGCGTATGCTCTCTTTATGTCGTCGCTAATGCTTTTGGGAGGCTCACTTGGAGATAAGTTTGGAAGAAAGAGAATCTTTGCGCTGGGCATAGTTCTGTTTACAGGAGCCTCAATATGGTGCGGTCTCTCCCCAAATACAAGTCAACTTATTATTGCCAGAGCTTTTCAAGGGGCAGGAGGCGCGCTTCTAATACCGGGGAGCCTCGCAATTGTTAATATATCTTTTAGTGATCAGCGCCGGGGTAGAGCTATTGGAATCTGGTCTGGCTTTACAGCTATAACAACTACACTAGGTCCTATTCTGGGTGGATGGCTTGCTCAGAACCATTCGTGGCGCTTAGTCTTTTTTATCAATGTCCCCCTTGCGTTAATTGTTCTGGGAATTCTTTATTTCCGAATTCCCGAGAGTAAGAAAGGCAGCGGAGAGGGCAAACTCGATCTATTGGGATCGTTACTTGTAACTTTAGGTTTAGGCTGCATAGTGTTTGGATTAATAGACTCGGCCAATATTGGCTTTGGACATCCCAAAGTGATTATCCCTCTAATTGTCGGGGGGCTTAGCTTATTAGGTTTTCTTTTCCATGAGAGTCGGACATCTTCCCCTATGATGCCTCTTAATCTTTTTAAGTCAAAGACTTTTCGTGGCGGAAATTTTATTACGTTATTGTTCTGGGCTGCATGGAGCGGGGCGATATTCTTTATTCCCTTTAATCTCATACAGTTACAAGGTTACTCTGCTGCAAGCGCAGGTCTTGCCTTTGTTCCTCTTGTGCTTGCTCTCTTTATATTCTCTCCCTGGGCAGGAGGGCTTGTTGCAAAATACGGTGCTAAGCTGCCGTTAATTGCGGGGACAATATTGGCCTCTATCGGCTTTTTTCTGTTTACTCTGCCCGGTATTGGCGGGAACTACTGGACTACTTTCTTCCCAGCTATTACCGTATTGGGAGTAGGGATGGCTATCCTGATCCCCCCTCTCACAACTGCCGTGATGGAATCTGTCGAACTTAAGGAGTCAGGAGTTGCATCCGGAATAAATAACACTGCTGGTAGAATAGCAGGGCTTTTGGCAATTGCCGTGATGGGAGTATTTGTATTATCTACATTTAATAAAAGTCTGGACTTTGAGCTTGACTCTGTGGAACTCCAACAGGAGGTAAGACAGTCCATCGACGATCAGCGTATCAAGATACTGCTCATTGAAATACCGGAGAACATTGAATATGAAACTAAGACTTATATAAAAAATGCAATTAATCTATCCTTTTTAGCCAGTTTTAGACTGATGATGCTTATCTCTTCGGGACTAGTTCTGTTTTGTACTTTTGTAGTCTGGTTCTCAATTGAAAGAAGGAAAGCGGGATAGCGTATCTTCTTTTGGAAGTATAAAACTTTTTTAGGTTTCAACTCGTATTTCTGATAGGTTAATTACTGTTGTATATTTTAATGGAAAACCGGTGTTAGTTTAGTAAACTCTCATAAGGAGATAAACATGTCTGAGAAAGTTAAAAAGACTGAAGAAGAGTGGCGTGAAATCCTCACTGAAGAGCAGCATTATGTAACTAGACAAAAAGGAACGGAAAGACCCTTTACCGGACAGTATAATGACCACAAAGAACAAGGCGTATACAAGTGTGTGGGTTGTGGAAAGGAACTGTTCAGATCAGATAAAAAGTTCGAATCAGGTACAGGCTGGCCCAGTTTCACGGAGCCTGCAAACCAAGGACATATATCTACAGAGGCCGACGGAAGTCTTGGAATGATGAGGACCGAAGTCCTTTGTAGTAGCTGCGACGCACATTTGGGCCATGTATTTCCTGACGGGCCAAACTCTACCGGGCTTCGATACTGTATAAATTCTTGCGCACTGGACTTTGAGAAAGAAGACGACAATGACTAGGCTCCTTTCTTTCATAAAACACCTGTAATAAAAAATTAAGCAGCCTTTTTTTAATTCTTTCATCTGAAATTCAAGGACGCGCTCCAAAGTTACTAAAACCAAAACTAAGAAAAGGACAAATAATGGAACTAAATACCTTTATGGATGAAGTTGTCGCGAAAAACCCGGGTGAAACAGAATTTCATCAAGCGGTAAAGGAAATTGCTGTCAAGATTATTCCTTTTATAAATAAGAATCCGCAATATGAAGAGGCTCGCATCCTAGAGAGAATGGTTGAACCTGATAGAACTATCATTTTTAGAGTGAGCTGGGAAGATGACAAGGGCCGGCCACAGATAAACAGAGGTTACAGGATACAGTTTAATAATGCTATCGGTCCTTATAAAGGCGGGCTTAGATTCCATCCCACGGTTAATTTAAGCATCTTAAAGTTTCTTGGTTTCGAGCAGATCTTTAAAAATAGCCTGACAACCCTTCCAATGGGCGGGGGCAAGGGCGGCTCGGATTTTGATCCCAAAGGTAAGTCGGACCGCGAAGTGATGAGGTTTTGCCAGTCTTTTATGACTGAGCTGTCCCGGTATATAGGCGCAGATGTTGATGTTCCGGCTGGTGATATAGGGGTTGGGGCTAGAGAGATAGGGTTTATGTATGGCCAGTACAGGAAATTGCAAAATGAATTCACCGGAGCCCTTACAGGAAAGGGGCTTGTTTTTGGGGGCAGCCTGCTAAGAAAAGAGGCTGCAGGTTATGGATGTGTGTACTTTGCATCTGAAATGTTAAAGAGCAAGGATCAGTCTCTTGAAGGGACAAGGTGTCTTGTTTCGGGCTCAGGCAATGTATCTATTTATACTGCTGAAAAACTCATTGAGGAAGGAGCACATGTGGCTACGCTTTCCGACTCCTCTGGTTTTATACATGATCCCAAAGGACTTAACAGTGAAAAGCTTTCTTTTGTTAAAGAGCTTAAGGAAGAGCGTAGAGGCCGTATATCTGAATATGCTGAAGAATTTGGATGCGAATACTATGCGGGCGAAAAACCCTGGATCGTGCCTTGCGATATTGCTTTTCCTTGCGCAACTCAAAATGAGATATATGAGAATGATGCACGAATGTTAATCGGAAACGGCTGCCAGCTGGTCTGTGAAGGCGCTAATATGCCGACCGCTTTTGAGGGGATGAAAATCTTTGAAGATGCCGGGATACTCCATGCCCCAAGCAAAGCTGCAAATGCCGGAGGGGTTACCGTATCGGGGCTTGAAATGTCTCAGAACGCGCTTGGGCTTGCCTGGTCGCGCGAGGAAGTAGACGAAAGACTCAGAGTGATTATGAGAAGGATTCACGAGCAATGTGTTGAATATGGGAAGAAAAACGGGCAGATAGATTATTTTAAGGGCGCCAATATTGCGGGGTTTGTAAAAGTGGCAAATGCCATGCTTGCTTATGGGATTGTATAGTTCTTTTAATAGTTTGAACCTACTTGTTATTATTTTCCGATTATGATACTTTCGAAGTATGGCGGTGCATAAGAAGGCTGCAGATTTTTATGCACAATTATATTTTGAAGGAGGGATAATGAAAAAATTCATCCTACCATTAGTATTGTTGATGTTCTTGTTAGTGTCTGCTGGAGCTGAAGAAGTCATTAAAGAACTCAGCGGATCAGAGACAGCTAGTGTGGGTCCTATAACAGTTCCTGATAACTGGGAAATTCAGTGGGAAACAAAGGGTCATTATTTGCAAATCCTTATGAATACTGCAGATAATATTCCCCTTGGTTATGCTGTGGAACAAATGGGTCCTGGTAAAGGTACTTCCAAGCAGGAAAAAGGCGGGAATTATATTTTAGATATGAACGCTAGTGGCGAATGGAAAGTTAAGATTCTAAAGTCAAAATGATTATTGGTGAGTACGGGGAATTTGAACCACCGACAATGTATACGCGGCTCTGCTCGCTGATTTATAGTTCATTTAAACTGTCTATATTGTAAAATATGCTATGCCCTCAATAAATATAGCTCGAGCTAAAATACTTCTTTCATCTTTAGTGATTACCTTTGTGGTAATACGAGTTTGGCTTTTTTTTTACCCCAATGCCGATTTGAACCTTCTCGGTTATAACATTCATCACTTATATACTGGGCTTCTATTAGTCACCATTGGAGGCATACCTCTAATTTTATTTTCCAATTCTGGGCGAATTCTAAACCTGGCAACCGCTATTTTTGGCATTGGATTAAGCCTGGCCCTTGATGAGTGGGTATATCTTATTACAACAGACGGCAGCAACATGTCATACCTCTTGCCCGTTTCATTTTGGGGAGGGCTGATTTTGGTTGGATTAGCATGTCTTTATATTGGTGCATTATATTTTTGGTTCCGCAAAAAGGACAAGACATAACAATTTAATCAACACGGTGGCTAAAGTGCTCAGGCACGGCAGAGAGAACGTCTCGCCTGATCCCGAGTGTATGATACAGATATTTTAGCAAATTACTCTTCACTTACTGACAAATCCACTGACTAGAGCATCGAAGAAAATTTGTGATCTAACGTAAGTATCTATAAAGATTGGTGGCGACGGGTGGATTCGAACCACCGACACAGGCCTTATGAGAGCCCCGCTCTAAATTCATAACCTCCTTAAATTGTTAACTACTTTGTATGATTATAGATGCGATGCGATTGTAGTGGGATTGTTGGAGTTGCATTCTTCTATCTGCCAGCGGTTAGCCAGCAAACCCATCACGTCCCTGATCCGTATTTCCCCTATTGCATCGGCAAAGTATTCTTCTTTCGTAAGCTCCCTGCCTTATGTTATGTCGCTACCAGTTTTAATACAGTAATATTTCCCACTCTTTATCTAACTTGCAAAAAATCTGTGGTGCGTGTAGCTCGGTTTGGTTAGTGTGGCCACAGAGGTCGCTGGTTCGAGCACCGGAGCAACAGGCCGCTGTCTTGATTCTAACAAATATCAATTATGTTTTTGTGGTAAGAATACTTTCAAATGTGTCAGACAATCTGACATCTGACACCTCCCTCGTATTGCACAATAATAAATAGTCTGTTTATACAGGCGGTTATAGAGATATAGATATGGCACAATATATGCAGGAAGTATTATTAAAGGAATAGTATTAATAGAGAGTGGATCTGGGAGGGATAGAAGAATGAGAATTTTCCACTTTGTTAAATTAGCAGTTTTAATCCTGCTTTTACCCCCTTTAGCTTATTCCGAGATCAAACCCACCGACTGGATTGGCACTTATCAGATGAACCACGACGGATGGCGCGGGACGCTTGTCATATCTGACTCCAAATCCGGCTGTACGACATCCCCCTGGTGCTCCTTTGTTGTCTCATACATAAACGATAAAGGTGTCTCTAATACCGGAACGATCGAAGCAATAGACCAGCAGGGACAGCACATGGCTTTCTACCTCAATTTCCCGGAGAACAAGCAAAAATTCGACGGGTACATCTTTAGCTGGGATAAAAACAAAATGGCGGGCACGACGTACTGGCACGGAAGAACTTTTGGGTTTTACGCCCTCAAGACAGGCCCTGCCTCAAAAACCCAGCCAGGTTCTATTATCATCAAGGCAGCCGCATCCCCTGATAAGGTCGATGCGGGCAAATCCGCTCTGATAACCGTATCCGCACTCACTCCTGACGGTAAATCACCCGTTCCCGGTGCAAGCGTCACAATAGCCACCGGGGGAGGATTTTTCGAAGAGGTCGGCGTCCCTAAAATTGCCGGCTCCACGGATAACAACGGCATGTTTAAGGCAATATGGCATACGCAGCCCAAAGGTGCTTATAAAGCAAACCTCGACTATGTCTTCAGCATCGAGGTCATCAAGGCCGGCTACGAGACTTCCCGCGTGGAGACAGCAATATCCGTTATTGTGAAATGAATTGATGGTTGTAGATTCAAGAGTCTTTGATTTAAGGAGAGCAACAGAAGAGCCACAATAATTCGCCGTCAACAAAACTGCTAGCCCAAGGGGGTGTGGAATGAAAAATACCAACTCTTTGTGGATCTTATTTATATGTCTATTCCTGCTAGGCTATCTTGGTTCCTGCGTGTTCGATCCATCGGGTATACCGGATAAAGAATATTTCTACACATGCGACATGGATGTCATGAAGTGTCCTCCTGTTAACCTCCCCCTTAAAGTTACTCTCGAGAAAAACCCGAATTTCCCTCAGGTCGGCAATTACAAATTACAGTACGACTTATGGAAAGATAAGAGTTCGCTTTACCAGGCATACTGGGATAAGCCGGTTTACGTTTACAACACTGGATACGATAAGCTAAAAGGCTCGGTTCTGGTTATGACGGGATTCGATGACTGGAACGTAAACGACCCGGCTCTTTTTAGACTGCACGTCAATAACAACGTTGAAAACATATACGTTGCTTATGACTCGCGTATATCGCCCCCCGGCTGGCTAACGAGGGAATATAGTCCGGTTAAGGACTCCGCCGGAAAGGCTCATTCGCTCGAGATTACCCTGACGGATCAAACAAAACCCTCCCCGACACCGCAAAATATAAAGCTCAATGTCTGGCAACTTAACACGCCGCCCGTTTCAGGGCAGTGGGTCACTCTTCGTGGAAACAGCTTCCAAAGCCAGGCGGGAGGAGGCGTACCGCCGAATAACCGTGCAAATTACATTGTCCTTGTAAAACCTGACGAGAAAGGAGACTGCAGTAAAGGAGCAATGGTCAAGAAGGGCACTTATGAGGCATGCGTTACAGTAGAGAGACTCGGAAATCCGGATTGGCGGGATGTGAATAAGTATGCGCCCGTCAAAGCAGCTAAAAAAGCCTGCGAGTCAGAAAATCCGGGCAAACAGTGCGTCAATATCAAGTGCACTTATCAATGCCTGTGCGCGGATAGATATACACTTATAGGTGGCTCGGGGATAGGGCTTACAGTAGTACCCAATTACTATCAGCAAAGCTCCCAAATCGAATTCCTTCCTTCAATCTCGATTGCCGACTTCACCGTAAAGGGTAACAACGTCAAGAGAAAGGTTACCGGTGACCTGCAATTCGAGTATCTGTATAAGACGAATAAGATGATTATAAACGGAATGAAGCTGTTCACGGACCCCATCGAAGCCGGGGGAGGCACATTCACGGATATAACATTTGTTCTTGTAAAGCCTTCCAGCGCCGAATGTCAGGGCACCCCGACATGGGGCTACCCCTGCGACAGATACAAGGTCCCCAAAGATAGTTACTTCACTATTCTGGGTTCCAAGTACAAAGGAAAGAACCTCCTATTTTTCGGCGCCAACAAATCGCCCCTCGACGTACGTATAGATCACCCGACCCGCTCATTCAAGGTAAAGGGAGATCTTCAAACCACCGTAACCATAGACGGCGAGCCGACACCTCTGGATATCAAGATCAACCTCACGGGGCGGTTCAAGAATTTCGCCCCTGAAGCCGTAGGGAAAGAATCCACCAGGTTTGCGAAGTGTGCTGAAAAGAAAAACAGCGACAAAATTATTCTCGATGCCGCCGGTTCCTACGACATATACGATTCAATACCCTCGAGCGCATACGAATGGTATGAGGACTACATGCTGGTCACGCAAAAGCTATGGGGCAAAGGGAAAAAAGTAACCATCAATCCATATGAACTCGCCCTTGGAGTTCACGATATGACACTTGTCGTTCGCGACAGCCAAGGTGTCGCGGATACCGACACCTTACAGGTCATAGTGGGCGATATAAAACCGCCGACCATATCCGCCCCTCCCGACGTTAACTTCCTTATAACTCCTCCCGACTCCGCACCCATAAAACTCGACATAGGCAAGGCGGGCGCATCGGACACCTGTCTTGGCAACCCGTTTGTCACAAACGACGCACCGAAAGACCTTTTGTTCCCCGTGGGCACGACCACGGTGACATGGGTTGCCTCCGACGGAGGCGGTAATACGGCAAAGGACACACAAAACATTATTGTAGCTACCAGTAAGGATAAAATGCCCGAGGGATCCAAGATTGAGCCTACCCCTGCAGTAAGGTGCGATCAGTACGCCAACACCGCAATATCTCAGTACATGAAGAACATGGAGAGCGCCTGCGGGTTTAAGGGCCCTGCGTGGAGTGCGAACTACAGTCACCACTATGAGTGGTGCATGAAGGTGCCGCGCACGCAGTCGGACGCCGGAACGAAGCAGAGGATGGACGCGCTCACGAGCAGCTGTGCCGGTGCACAGCCGTCTCAGCCTCAAGGCGGAGGCACTATGTCGGGACCGGAGGTCAGATGCGATCAATACACAAAGAGCGCCATATCGCAGAACCGGCAGAATATGGAAAGGGCATGCGGATTTGGCGGCCCCAGATGGAATTCCGACTACAACCATCACTACAAGTGGTGTGTTAATGTTCCGAAGCAATTTGCAGACTTTGAGACAAGTGAGCGGGATAAAGAGATAAAGGGGTGTTCCGGCACCCGGTCACCAGGACTTAAAAACGAAGGGGTTCCGGTCGGCCCTGACGCGAGATGCGATCAATATGCCAAGACCGCAATATCCCAGAACCGGCAGAATATGGAGAAGGCATGCGGGTTTACAGGCCCTGCGTGGAACGACAATTACAGCAACCATTATGATTGGTGCGTGAGGGTGCAGAAAGAGCAGGCCGACGCGGGAACAAAAATGCGGAGCGACGATCTCCAGAATAAATGCAGGAGAATACAATAGATGATTAATATCCAGCAGGAAAAACTCATTTCCCGGAGATCGCATTGACAGACGTAACCAGGCCATCGCTTGGGCATGAAATAGCGACTAAGTTGTATAAGAGAGAAAATATTCATAGCGATAATTTCTTAAAGGGGGGTCTCCAGATGAAGAGCCGAAGCGTTTCTTTGCGTTTGCTGGTCTATCTATTGTTTTCTTCCCTATTATTTTTAACAGGCTGTCTTGTAGACGGCGAAATAGGTGGTTTGGAGGGTGAGGGCATGAAGTATGAATGCACGACCCCTGTGCTTAAATGCCCTCAGAAAAACGAGCCCTTAAGGGTCGTAGTTCTGAACCCGCAGCCGCAAAACGATTGCTATAGTGTAAAAGCGGACCTCAAAGTCGGCGACCGGGCGTACTGCGACAAGAACTGGGCGATTCATACAATCGGATATGACAAACTCAAGGGCAGTCAATATATCATGACACGTCAGGCCGACAACACCAATCCAAACCCGAAATTCCTGCAGTTCCAGCCCCTGAACGCCGCAGAAGGCGTTTATGTAGCGTATGACCGGCGTGCCCACAAAAAGCCCGACTGGCTTACAAGCGGCTATACGCAAGTGAGGGGCTTGAGTGGACCTAGACATATCACGATAGCCAACGGGGATAAATTCATCGACCTTGAGTTATGGCGCCGGAACGGGTTTGTAGAACAGAACGATGCTATAGAAATTCCGGGGAACTTCTCGGGAAGCCCGTCTTCATGGCCCACAGGGTTCAAACCCGGCGATGCGGCTATGTATATGGTCATAGTAAAACCTAAACAGACGGAAGACTGCAGCAACGTAAATCCCAACAACCCGGAAAAAGTGAGGGGTTATGCGTACTGCCACAACACAACGGTAGAAGCCGAGCAAGAAGCCAAGAGACTATGCGAGGCGGCAATTCAGAACTACCCTTACAAGCATACCTGCAGCACGCCGTCCTGTACGACCGAGAACCCTTGCGGCGTTGATATAGAGGTACAACAAATGAAGCCGACGCCCCTGTCCTTCACGCGAAGCTCGGAGATCGAGTTCAACCCGTCCTCGTTCAAGTCCGTAGCGAACGTAAAAATCATGGGGAAGACATACACCAGAAACGTGACCGGCACGCTCCACTTCGAGTACGTGCTCGACGGTGCGGGCAGAATATGGGAGATGAAGGTAAACAACATGCTGCTCAAGCTCGACCCCATGATCAACACGGGGATAGGGAACTTCACCGATATAGTCATAGACCTCCTGAACCCCGTTACCGCAACCTGCAAGAACAAGCAGAGCGCCCCCTGGGCCACCCCGTGTAACGTGTACACGATCTCCCCCAATACGTTCTTCGCGGGCGTGAGCACAAAGAGAGGAAACCAGACGCTCATCTACGCGACGAAGAACACGAATCTGGTGGAAATTCACATCACAGACCACAAGAAGAGGATATTCCGCATAGCCGGAGGCCCGCTGGCCACGGTAGTACACGTGAACGGCAAACCCAAGGACCTGGATATAGATATAGATCTTACGGGCCACTTCCTGAACTTCGCCCCACAGGCGCTGGGAGGGGAATCTATGAGGGTCGCGGAGTGCGCAGAGGATAAGAACCGGGACGCCATACTCCTCGACGCGGGGGCATCGTTTGAGATATACAACGACCCCATACCCAACAGCGCGTACAAGTGGTACGAGGATTACGGGCTGGTTACGGAGAAGTTCCTTGGACAGGGGAAGAGGATAAGCATAGCGCCCTATCAGCTAAGCTACGGTGTGCACGACATAACCCTTGCTATACGAGACAGCCACGGCGTCACGGATACGGACACGTTCGAGATCGAGGTCAGAGACAAGATTCCTCCTGAACTGATAGTACCTGAGGACGTCTCGATACTGCCCGAGCGGCCCGGGTCGGTGAAGGTCAATATCGGGCAGGCGAGCTACAGTGACACCTGCTCAAGCGATGTAATGATTACAAACGACGCCCCCGAGGGCCTCCTCTTCCCGCCCGGTGTTACGCAGGTTACGTGGAAGGCGGACGACGGCCGGGGGAATGTTGCCAAGGGTATACAGAAGGTAAGCGTGTTCAGCACAGGGGGTAAAATGCCCGAGGGATCCAAGATTGAGCCTTCCCCTGCAGTAAGGTGCGATCAGTACGCCAACACCGCGATATCCCAGTACATGAAGAACATGGAGAGCGCCTGCGGGTTTAAGGGTCCTGCGTGGAGCGGGAACTACAGCAACCACTATGAGTGGTGCATGAAGGTGCCCCGCACGCAGTCGGACGCCGGAACGAAGCAGCGTGAGGACGACCTCGCGAACAGATGTGCCGGCACACAACCGTCACAACCTGAAGGCGGAGGCACTATGTCGGGACCGGAGGTCAGATGCGATCAATACACAAAGAGCGCCATATCGCAGAACCAGGAGAATATCTCCAAGGGCTGCGGATTTGGCGGCCCCAGATGGAATTCCGACTACAACCATCATTACAAGTGGTGTGTTAATGTTCCGAAGCAATTTGCAGACTTTGAGACAAGTGAGCGGGATAAAGAGATAAAGGGGTGTTCCGGCACCCGGTCACCAGGACTTAAAAACGAAGGGGTTCCGGTAGGTCCTGACGCGAGATGCGATCAGTACGCAAAGACCGCAGTATCCCAGGACCGGCAGAACATGGAGAGGGCATGCGGACTTACGGGCCCTGCGTGGAACGGGAATTACAGCAACCATTATGATTGGTGCGTGAGGGTGGCACAAGGGCAAGCCGATTCGGGAACCAGGCGGCGTGCGGACGATCTCACCAACAGATGTGCCGGCACACAACCATCGCAGCCTCAAGGTGGAGGCACTATGTCGGGCCCCGAGGTCAGGTGCGACCAATACGCCAAGACCGCAATATCCCAGAACCGGGAGAACATGGAGAAGGCATGCGGGTTTACAGGCCCTGCGTGGAACGACAATTACAACAACCATTATGATTGGTGCGTGAGGGTGCAGAAAGAGCAGGCCGACGCGGGAGAAAAAATGCGGAGCGACGATCTCCAAAATAAATGCAGGAGAATACAATAGACGATTAAATAACAGGAGTATCAGTTAAATAAGGCGCATATCTCAGATGTTAACCAGGAGAGGGAAAATGGAATCTTCACATATCTGGAAAACGGTTCTTTTCATTTCGGTTCTCTTTTTATCGGGAGTTTGGGGAAGCCAATCTGCACTGGGAGGGGATGAGATACAGTGCGCCCAATATGCAAAGACTGCTGTGTCCCAGAACCAGGCGAATCTCGAAAGGAGTTGCGGTTTTACCGGACCCAGGTGGAGCTCGGACTACAACAATCACAACATCTGGTGCATGAGGGTGGCACAAGGACAAGCCGATTCGGAAACCAGGCAGCGTGCGGACGACCTCAACAGATGTGCCGCGTCGCAGCCGGAGGGCGGAGGCGCTATGTCGGGCCCCGAGGTCAGGTGCGATCAGTACGCAAGGGACGCTGTTGCGAGTAACGAAGAGAATCTCTCGAGGCGATGCAGTTTTACGGGTCCCGTCTGGAGCGGGAACTACAACCACCACTTTGAGTGGTGCATGAGGGTTCCCCGTGAACATGCCGATGCGGGAACCAAGCAACGGGCGGACGCGCTCAATATTAATTGTGCAAGCAGCCGTGCCCCGCAGCAGATGGAGAATCCCCCGCTCAAGGAATCCGAGCCTCCGAATCTCTTGTCGCCGACGGTTCTCCCGAACCTCGTCCCCAAAGTAGAGACCCAGAACGGCCTCCACACGTTTGACGGAAAAACAATCCAGGTCAAGGTTCGAAATAAAGGCGTAGGCTATGTATGGGGGGATGAATACAAGGTGGGGATCAGACCCGCAGGGGTGAGCAATCAGAAATGGATGGGTAGTGCGGTCGGGAAGAAAATGGTTCCGGGTCAGGAAGTTATTGTTGACGTGCCGTGGTCCCCGGGGACAGTCAAGCTCCAGGGTGTCCATGCATTCGTCGCGGAAGTGGATATAGAGAACAAGGTCTATGAAGGGGATACAGGAGAGACCGACAACGTCTCGGAGCCGTTCCAGCTAATGGATATGTCGGGTTTAAAGGTTCAGCCTACGGAACCCCAGACAGCTCCCCTCGCCAAAAAACAGATAAACGCCGACCTCGCAATCGAAGGTGCCGGGTTTTTCGGGAATTTCTTCAGCTTCAGCCTGGAGAATAAAGGTCCGGACCCCGTCGATCCGGAAATAGTACGAATGATGAAGGTGCATACTGTCTTTGTGTTCAGCGATCCCTCTAAAAATCATAAATGCACAATTTACATGGAAGACATTATCTCTAACAACGATATGCCTCTTGGCAAAGCTCAGGGTGCGGTACGCAGCATATCGCTCGCACCTTCCCTTAATACAAGATTCGGCTGCCCCCACGGCACGTACTCATCCGGAATGAAGTTCTCATATGCTTTGGTAACCTTAGAGTGGCCTATGGATGTCTTTAACTTTGGCAATATGCCGACGCAGCTAGTGGACCCCGACACAAGCAATAATCAGAGCAAATACGACTACCCGAAGAACTATAAACCTTTCGGGAAATAGACTACAAAACCTGAAGAGGGAGCATGCAGTGTCCAGAGGAGTCAACGAAGACAGTACTTTTCATGGAGAGTAGATTATTAAGAGTTGCTAAACCCATCCCAAAATGTTTACATAACATTCTTTTACTTGATTCGCTAGGTACGATTTTTTTGAGCTCATATTTTTGTTTGACTTAATATTTTTATTCATCGTGATAATTTTAACATCAAATTGATTTTGTGCTTATAGTGTGATTGTTCTATAGTATATTTTAGAAAAAAGAAGGAAAAAATCGAAAAAAAGTGAAAACGATGTCCTTCAAGCAATAATTACTTAAATCGCTGTTATTAATAAATATTCTTTAAATATAGCTTCTTATAACTGGTGGCGACGGGTGGATTCGAACCACCGACACAGGCCTTATGAGAGCCCCGCTCTGCCCCTGAGCTACGCCGCCTTATGAGAGCCCATAGGTTTCAATTACCTATAGAAATTAGTATGTTACAGTTTTAGCTTTAAATTCAAAACCGAAAATATATCACGGTTCATTGAACTTTCAAGGTATGAGGCATATCTATTCTAACTAAAAAATATACTTGATAATCTAATTGATAGCTAAGATCGGAATAAGGCATTTCTGTGAAAGATCAAATACCACATAATTTTTCCTTAAATAATATTCTATTTGAAATCAGATAGTTACGATAAGTTTTTTATAAATGGAAAATAGTGCTTGACAACTTAAGTAAAATACTTTATTTTTATTGTCGAAGTTAAACGGAATACTTAACAAATCATCCTCCATCCTCCTTTAAGAGAGGGAATGCACTAACCGCCATCTGAGCATTCCCTCTTTTTGTTTTTAGAGAACCTTATCACAATATAAATGTTGCAATCGGTTGAAAAATTGTCTGCCAACTCTACTTTTTGACAAGGTATTATCTCTATTTTAATCACACCAACATATTTTCAGGGTAATATATTATCAGTTTTATATAATGCTTAAATAAAGTTTTGAGGAAGATATGAAAAGAAGGAATGTGTTTAAAATCTTAATTGGAATTTTGGTTCTGATATTACTACTCTGGGGTGTAATTCTTTATGTTTATTTAGATCACAACACTAAATCCGGCTATTACGGAATGGTGTATGAAAGAGAAGCACCGGAGTTCACTCTGACGGATCAAGAAGGGGCTAAAGTGAGTCTCTCAGATTTTAAAGACAAAGTTGTACTTCTCTTTTTTGGTTACACGTACTGTCCAGATATCTGCCCAATGACTATGTCGGTAATGAACAATGTTGTAGATCAGCTCGGGGATAAGGCAGATCAAGTTCAGGTTGTTTTTGTAACAGTGGATCCACAGAGAGATACCGTCAAAAAATTAAAGAGCTACATACCATATTACAATGAAAACTTTATTGGTCTTACCGGAACTCCACAAGAGATAGATAAGGTAGCAGATGACTATAATATTTTTTATAGCAAGGAAGAGGTGGAGTCGTCTTCAGGATATTTGATGGGCCATAACTCAAGTGTGCTTCTAATTACACCTGATGGAGAAATATTTTTAAGGTACTCACAGAATAAGATGGATCCGGTTTCTATTGCAGCGGATATAGAAAAGATATTGTAATCCCCAGCTTTCAAACTAATATTACAACATGGAGAATTTTTGATGAATAAAATTGCACTGTTTTCAATACTTTTTTTTGCTTTAGCTCAATTCTCATATGCAGAGGATCAGATTGTGATAAACGATGCTTGGGTTAGAGAGGTTCCTCCCGGCACTTCCGTTAGCGCCGTTTATATGACGATTGAAAATAAAGGAGAGCACGACAAATTGGTCAGTCTGTCATCTGAAATTGCAGAAAGTGCGGAACTTCATACAAGTAAGGTTGATGAAAATGGTGTTGCAACAATGGAGATGATTAAAATATTGGATATCCCATCAGATACTACTGTTGAACTTGAACCGGGGGGGATGCATGTAATGTTGCTAGGTCTTAAGGAATCTCTAGTAGGTAAAGAAGTTGTGAATCTAAAACTAGTGTTTGATAAAGCAGGGGTTGTTGTAGTTGAAGTTCCAGTTAAAAAGACAGGTCATATGGATCATCAACACCACCACTGAGAAGATGATTTATCCTTTGATCCCGAAAGTATCTGAGGAAAGTTCTTTTTTAGTGCCTTGGGTAGTTTCAATACTTATCTTTTCTGTGACTTCATTCATAGTGCAGCGCCCGTTATAAATACCACCATCTTCAACGATAAGTGAGTCAATAAAGACATCACCTAACACGATGCCGCTTCTTCTTATCTCCAGTCTGCTTGATTCTATACTACCCTCTACTCTTCCATAAATTACCGTTTCAGTAGCTTTTATTTCTCCTAGAACGACTCCGTTTTCACCTACAACAATTGTGTTTTCGCCTATGATCCTACCGTTTAATTTCCCGTCTATTCTTGTAGCAGAGGAGGAGGACATATTACCTTCAAACTCACATCCGTCCCCAATCAGTGTTGTGATGTGATTTGGATTCGATTTAGACACTTTTGCGCTGTCCTTTTTCTTTCCAAATATTCCCAAGGTTATTTTAGCGATAAAAAGGTTTTTGGATTTACTCTCTTACCATCCTTCATTACTTCATAATGAAGGTGTGTTCCAGTGGATCTTCCAGTAGAGCCTGCTTTGCCAATTACGTCTCCAACCCTAACCTTATCACCTTCTTTGACTGTAATTGCTGATAAATGACCGAATAATGTTTCGTACTTATCTTCATGTTTGATAATAACTGTCTTTCCATAACTGCTATGCCAAGAAGCTTGGGTAACTATACCGTCGGCAGTTGCTACAATAGGCTGGCCGTAGTTTGCATCTATATCGATTCCTGAGTGGAAGCCTGTTTTGCGTTTAAATGGATCTTTTCTGTAACCGAAGTCGGAAGTTATTTTTCCTTTTAAGGGAGTGCCGACAGGTGTACTCTTCATTGTGTTAAAGAGGTTATCTATGTCATTTTTCATATAATCAATATATGAAAGACTCATCCTATCTGCTGGAATAAACTCACCCCCAATAGCTAATTCTTTTTTAATACCCTTTTTCTGGAGGATGTCCTGCATCTCAAGCAATGTTTCTTCTATTCCCTGCAGCTTTTCTCTGAGCTTAGACTCGATAATGTTGTTCTCATCTATATCCTGGCTTAATAAATTAATAGTGCTGATTAGTTTGTTAACAGATTGGGATTTTTTTGCGGAATCTTTGTAATAGACATAGCTTGTGCCAAAAGAAAAAAGAGATATAAAAGCAAATACTATGATACTAAAACAAGCTATTCTTATATGGGATTTTTTGACACTAAATGATTTTGCACCTTCGTGCCCTGCTGTGACCAGCATTACTGTATAACGGTCCGTTTCCATTAATTCCTCCAGAATCTGTCCAACCAGATTGAGTATGATATGATTTTTTTAGTAAGGCTATATTTAGCTGGTCAAATATTACATAGATTCCAAATGAATTGCAACCTAATTCTAGAGCGCTTTATAGTGAGCAAAGTCTTGGGAAATATATATTCATAGAGAAGCATTAGTTCTTTTATGGATTGCAGATATTTCTCATGCTTAATTTAAATAAAATCTCCAGCCTTGCAGTGAATGGTGATAGTAGATAATATGATATTATTCAGTTCGGAGTTCGGGAGTTCGTGTAGGGCAAATCCCGGTTACTAAGTTTCACTATCAATAAGAGTTTATATAGTCAATTTTCACTAAATAAATCATGAGAGGTTTTTTGCGGTAGTCTTGAAAATGGGAAAGGTCATATGTGTTGCAAATCAGAAAGGCGGGGTTGGAAAAACAACAACGGTAATTAATCTTGCCGCCTCACTAGCCGTAGCCCATAAGAAAACCTTGTTTATCGATTTTGACCCTCAGGGTAATGCAACAAGCGGAGTCGGTGTCGATAAAGAGGAGATCGGCAATACTATATATAATGCGGTTATTGGCGAATCTAAAATAAATGAAATTTCTATTAATGTATATACCGATTCTCTTGGTGGTTTCTTAACAATTGTGCCCGCTAATTCAGAGCTAACTGGGGCTGAAGTAGAACTCGTACATTTGGAAAGAAGGGAATGGAGACTTAAGGATGCTATTGACTTGGTGCGGGAGCAATACGATTATATCATCATTGATTGTCCCCCATCATTAAGTCTTTTGACTGTGAATGCTCTTGCCGCTTCAGATTCAGTATTGGTACCTGTTCAATGTGAATATTATGCCATGGAGGGCCTTGGACAGCTAAAAAGAACCATTTCTCTAATAAAGCAGAGATTAAACCCTGAGCTGAGCATAGAAGGGTATTTGCTTACGATGTTTGACTCCAGGAATAATATTTGTCATATGGTTGCAAATGAACTTAGAAATTATTTTAGCAGCGCTGTGTTTGATACTATAATCTATAGAAACGTTAAGCTCGCAGAATCGCCAAGTCATGGCAAACCTGTCTTGCTGTACGATATTAAGTCTATTGGAGCAAAGAGCTATATTTCTCTTGCTCAAGAATTAATAGCCCGCAACGGAGGTCAATCAGTTGAAGAAGTCTAATCTGGGTAGAGGCCTAGATGCTCTAATACCTAAAGAAGATGTACAGCATGGCTACATGGTTGTATCAATAAACGAAATTAAGCCTAATGCCTCCCAGCCTAGAAAGGAGTTTGAGGAGGAAGCGATATCTGAGCTTGCAAATTCAATTAAAGAAAAGGGGATATTGCAGCCGCTAGTTGTTAGAACAATCGAAAACGGATACGAGATAATAGCTGGGGAGAGGAGATGGAGAGCTGCTCAAAGGGCCGGTGTTACGAGAGTGCCCGTCATTATAAAAGAAGCCTCAGACAGAGAGGTGTTAGAGCTTGCACTCATTGAGAACCTACAACGTGAAGACTTAAACCCAATAGAAGAAGCGGTTGCCTACCAGCAGCTAATTGATGAGTTTGAATTAACCCATGAAGATGTTTCCCGGCAAATTGGAAAAGAGAGATCAACTATAACAAATCAGCTTAGGCTGTTAAAACTTTCCGATGAAGCCAAAGCGGCTTTAATTGCAGGTGATATAACTGCGGGTCATGCGCGTGCTATATTGAGTATAGAGTCGCCTGCCGAAGCAAGAGAAGCTTTAAAAGCAATCCAGAAACAAAAACTATCTGTCAGAAACACCGAACAGCTAATTAAGAATATTTCAAAACGTAAGAAGAAAGAAAGAACTACAGAGCCCGAGGATATCTACCTTAAGCAAGTTGTGGATGAGTTGAAAAACTCTCTCAGCACTCAGGTGAGAATTGTGGATAAGCAGGGAAAGGGTAAGATTGAGATTGATTACTATTCGATTGACGAACTTGAGAGGCTAACTTCAATTCTCAAGGGGAATATATAAAAGAGGAAATAAGACATAATGAAAGAGTTCAAAGTTAAAGTTGAAGTGAAGTTGAAGCCTGTAGTTTTAGACCCTCAGGGGAAAACTGTGCTTACAGCGCTTCATAATCTTGGATACGCAAAAGTAGATGATGCCAGGATTGGGAAACTAATAGAACTGAAGATCACTGACGAAGATGCGGATAAAGTAAAAGAGCGGGTTAACGATATGTGTATGAAGCTCCTAGCAAATCCAGTTATTGAGGATTTTGTTGTAAATGTCGAAGAGTAATATCTATAATTTTGGAATAGTCGTATTCCCTGGATCCAACTGCGATCATGATTGCTATTATGCGATAAAACATGTCTTCGGGCAGCAGTGCGAGTTCTTGTGGCACCACGAGACTGATGTTGACCGCTTTGACTGCATCGTGCTCCCGGGTGGTTTCTCATATGGGGATTATCTAAGGATAGGGTCAATTGC
>Ga0307376_10001761_pt1 | contig 22511 bp, 28 predicted proteins | sample TR2MG_FD_202536 | JGI IMG/M metagenome (GOLD analysis project Ga0307376, IMG submission 202536) | Soil microbial communities from Risofladan, Vaasa, Finland - TR-2 | ecosystem: Environmental > Terrestrial > Soil > Coastal area > Acid sulfate soil | place: Finland: Risofladan, Vaasa | collected...
AATTATTGAAGACTGAATGGAAACATGTAAATCTTGAACAACAGACGTGGTTTATTCCAGCGATAAAAACCAAGGGTAAGCGTGGGGAAAAACGTGACCAGCTTGTATATCTATCTGAATTTACATTCAATCAATTTAAACAACTGCACACTCTGACAGGTCATAGCAAGTGGGCTTTTCCCGGACGTAACAAAGAAAACCACGTAATTATAAAGGACGTTAGCAAGCAGGTAGGTGACCGGCAAGTAAAATTTAAAAACCGCTCCAGAAAACTGAAAAATAGAGTCGAAGATAACAGCCTTGTTATCGGTGATGAGAAATGGACTCCACATGACCTACGAAGAACCGGTACAACGCTCATGCAAAAGCTAAAAATCAACAGGGACGTTGTCAACCTTTGCCAGAATCATGTCATCGGATCAAAAGTCGACCGGGTATATTTGCTGGATGACTATGCTGACCAAAAGCGGGAGGCCTGGCATAAGCTGGGCAGCAGACTGGAAGAAATTCTTGCCACAGGCTTATCGGCCAAACCAGCCATGGCTTAGTGCACTACCCTACTCCCCGGCTAGATCAACGCCCTGCCCTACCGACATGGCCGCAAATCCCTCACATCCATACCTGTCATCTGTGCAAGCTTGGCAGCCCTATCAATATCGGGTATGTATTCATCACGAATCCACGCAAACACAGCACTCCCCGAGCATTGCATTTGCAGCGCCACTTTGGTCGGTCCACCCGCTCTGGTAACAGCGATTTTCACTTTGTTCTGAAAATTAAAATCATTCATTATCTCTTCCTCATTTTTATTATTTTTATATGTACCGCAGCAGATTTTTCTATCAACTGCATAATATTATTTTAACTTCCCGCGTGACCATAACTGCTCAAAACGGCCTGTTTACTGAACTATATTTTCGGCGCACCTGGGAACGTGGCCACACCCACGAAATTAAACTTTTCTTGGGCGGGGGTGGTCGTGTCTGGGGGAGATTGGTTGGGATACGATTAGGCTGGGCTGGTGGGGATGGAGAGGCATTGAAATTTGTTGATGAACATTCGCATTCGGGTAAGCTATTTCAAGTATCCAAGGGCTGCTCCAGCCAGGAACAGTCATTCGACGGGACACATATTGGGACTCACACCAGCTTCTTAAAGTAACCTGTGTATTTATCTCGCCCTTCAGCAAGCTGATCAGCCCTGACAAGCTTACGGCATGCACGAATAACTGCCCAAGGTATCTCGTCCAGTTTATCGGCTATATCACGAAAATGTACGAACTCATGATTTGGTATGAGAGGTAATACATCCACCATGAGTTGGTCTATTTGGTCATCAGCAAACAACCAATCTTCCTCAAGCCACAGCACCCGATTGCTCCAGACAACAAAATGGCTTTCACAGCCTGAGTCACGCCAAACGGATGGATACAGCGATATGCTATTACCCCGACGGTAAAGTGACCAAGCTTTATCCGCTCGCCGATCCAGATTTACTGTGATTACGTCGCCACAACCACATGGACACATACATAGTAAAGCACGCAGCCGCCCCCTTTCTACAAGTGCGATATCGCCTGATTCACGCACTAATGCTAGTGCTTCACCATGTGTACCAGTTGTCCCTTTGAAAACAATACGTACAGAACGTTTACGTTTCATTTTGGATAAGTCTCTTGTCCGCGTTGATGCTGAGTGATTTGATAAGCCGGTCGGCAAGGTAATAGGCACATCCTGCTACACGTGGGTTTTCATCTCCAAACATAGACCGGCGAAGTAACTCGATCGCTACGCAAATGGCGTACTCGTGCTTATGCTTATCTTTCTGGTCTAATAGTGCTAATCCACGAATCTGTCGTATGCATGACCATTCGCGAGCGAGTGGTTCATGTCCATTTTTATGCACGGGTAAACCAAGTATATTGTCTATTGAAAACATATCGGAAACGAAGGATAACCATTCTTTGAATTTCTTTTCATATTCCTCTTTGCGCTTCTTGAATATTTCTTTCTCATAAATATTTTCTTTTATTGGTATTGGTGTCGAATCAAATGCAATGCTCACATCCAGGGTTGCCAAATCGAGAAGGATAGGCCCATGCTCGCATCTGGGAAAGTCGATAATTACTGCATCACTACCCCTTACCAAAACGTTTTTTGCGTGCAAATCCTTATGGGAGATTCCAAATAAATAGCTATCGCAAGGAATCGCCTTTATGGCTTCCAAAAGCTCAGCGGGACTCAAAACCGTATCGAATATGTTAGCTTGGGCCAAAATGTTTGGGTTTTCCTCGAACTGGCTAATTTTAAATCGGTCTGTTTTTGGATTACCCTTTTGAAGCGTCAGGTACAGAGAATCTTTTTTTTCTATAGTATTGTGAAACCATCGCCCCAACGTTTCATCGAAGAGAGTATGCAAGGCGGCTGGGCCCGCCCCCCGAGTTATTGCGTCTAGTAACAAGGTAGAGCGATCAACATAATTAGCGACGAAGATACCTCGCTCTTGGTCATAAAAGCAGCGGCTACGGTCTACCCCCGGTCGGAGGTAAAATGGGACGAAGTGGTTAATATAATCTTTATAATTATTGATCTCTATTTCCACATCTTCATTCTTGTCTAGCTTCGCGATAAATGGAACGGAATTTCTTACTGGCCCTGGTACTGCGAATTCTGCAAAAACGGTTATGACCTTGGCAGAAAAACCTTGGGGTGTCCCCCGGATAGTTATTGAGCGGCAGTCTGAGAAACTGCGTTGAAGTAATATTCTGTCAACCTCGTCAAGCGAGGTGGTGTCACCATCAATCTTGAGGTCGAGATTTGGTGCCATACCAGCATCATAACGGACAAGCTCCCGAGCGAATATCGAGTAGTCTGGTCTTGATAACATGTCGATAAATCGGATGGGCCGATGCGCCAAAATATCCTTGACGCCAAGATTTCCAAGAATTACAGGGATACTGTTTTTATCTTTTACGAAAACAACCGGGACAACCCCAGAGTAAGACACGGGGAGGCTGCTGATACAATTTATGAAAGCGAATGTCCGTGAAGGTTTTTCTTCGTTGTGTAGAAAAAACACACCCTTCGCTTGGCAAATTTGTTCGATTATCTTTGGGTCAGCAGGATCAAAATTTTCATATTGCCAATGTACCAACTCGTGATCACGAATATCGAACTCATTCTCAAGATCAGGATTAGGCTCCGCCCCGATCCAAAGAATCTTATTTCGAGGCGTTGTCATCAACAACCATCCGCACAGGGAGTTTCCACTCCTTGCCTCTTCCTAACGCCCCATATCTTGAACACACAACGCATGTTGGGTATCGGGTGGCCGACGATGATCGAACCCTTCCAATCATGGCATCGTAATTCAATTGCCGTGCTTTACTGGGCAATTCTGCCACTACGGCTAGGAACATCGTGATCGCTAGGGATGAGATAGTACTGTTCAGTGAAATAACTGCGGGTTGTGGCTCTCCGTCACCGATAAAGTAAGGGTCTTGGGCACGTTGCTCTGTGGTCATGAATTCTTGGCGAACTATATTTGAATCTAGCAAATCTTGGCATGTAAGACATGCATGGCCAGGAGATAATAGTTGTACTCTCCCGCTAATTCTCTGGATTGCACCATCACCGGATGTAATACTCACTCCCATGTCAATGCATGGGATTAGATACTGGTAAGCAAGCTGGTTTACAACAGCACGGCTTGCTTGAGTATCTGTGCAACAAAAGATAAAGTCGACGCCAACAAGTGAGTGGGCGGCATCACTATCTAGAACGCTACCCTGAATGGCTGTAACTTGAGCATGTGGCGCAATGAATTTAACTTGGCGCTCCGCAATATTTACTTTTGGTATGCCGACATCACCGGGCTGTGCACCAACCAGCCTATTGAGGTTTGTTCCTTCCACAAGGTCATGATCGACAAGAACGAAATTCTCAATGCCCAAGTGAGCTAACTGTTGGACGATGATTGACCCTGTACCCCCAACACCGACGACACCAACAACCATACGACCTAATCTATTTTGGGCTTCAGCACCTAATAACCGCACTTGTCTATCATGGACTTGGTGGACGTGCTTTTGGTTTGAAGGGTCAAAAACTACTTGCCTCGTTGCGCCAACTGTTAGCACATTGATTTCAGTATCTGTGCCAAGCAAACGTGCTCTGCAATGTTCCTTACCAAACAAAAGGGCTGCATTCGGTCCGGCAACATCGCGTTTGCCCAAAAATTCTTGGAGATGCTTTTCGCCTTCAGAATCAACTGACGAAAAACTTGGTACCCCAAGTTCCCACGGATGGGTATGAACAAATACCAGTCCATTCCCGTTCTTCCGTGCTGCTTTTGCAATAGGGACAATAAATGCGGGTTCGAGGATGGCAGCCGATGTATTGCGTTTGCGATAAGCATCCGGTGGTGCAATCTGTATCTGTTGTACAAGCAACTTTGCAGAACGATGCTTTGGCACGATGCTCGTTGTCAAAATTGCACACGATTCAAACTTGTCGTCGCTCAGCCTGTGGAGCAACGACAAATAATCTTCCTCTGTGAAGACAAGTTCGTTCACTGCGCTTTTTTAAACCTCTCGTAGATTACATTCATGTAAGTGGTGAGAGTGTCGCGATTTGCATTCCAATGACTCTTGTGCCACGAGAACCAGAGCCAAGGTTCCCCGGTACCAGGTATAGGAGTAATGTTTGTGTTCTGTGGTTGGGCTCCGTTTTTTAAACGGAGAGTAGGTTCGACCCAGAAACAGTCAAGTGCCCCGTGAGGATAACCAGGGGCGATATGAAACTTAACGGTTGTCTGCGGTGCCGACCAACCATCCGGCAGCTTAACGTTTGGTATAGTCAAAACATGTGAACCATCCGGTTGCGGCTGCATACTGGCTCCCTCATACTTCTCTTGAAGCACGTGAAGTTGTTCATCAAGAAGACTCATGCGCCACCAAAATTTGCAGGTGGTACTGTATAAAAGCGTTTGGGGCCTTTCTCCTTCTCAAGAGAAACACTGGTGGAGTCTTGAATTAGCGTATCAGGATCATCACCAGCACCCTCGAGAAATAGGCTGTAGTTTGGATCAAAGCCTGGAATCATCGCTTTGATTTCTGCGCCTGTGAGAGTGTCTTTCGCTGTTTCATATTTCTTGTTGTCCACGAAGAAGCTATTTGTTTTTTCGTGACTTAGATCATTTGTCATAAAGGTACCTCCGTTTATATTTATGAATAATAGCATGCAACAATAACAAATAAATTACCCTCTATCATTGGCACCATAAAAACTGTATTCCTACTTTTCCAAAGTACGCAGGGATTTAAGATGCGCTCAGTTCGAATCTGAGTCCCATAATTACCCCAAGTGTTATTTATTTGAACGTCCGTAACGTGTCGGGAGCCGAACTTCATCAGCTTCCACATTCAGGCAATTCTAATTTATTCAGCCAGCAGCAACTCATTCCAATCAGTGGCCCAATTCGGCGTCCTTCTCTCCCCACACATCCCTTAAGAATTTCCACTCGCATTTTTCTTGTCACTCTTGTCGGTAAACGCAACAAATGCCCACATTGCGAGACCTGTCGCTATGACCGCACATGGCAATGCAATATATGGATCTGTGAAAAATTGCGTAAATAGGTAAAACCAAAAAAGGAACACTACGCCGATACCGATCAAAGCGATCATCACCATCCAGTAGAGGATCAAACAGAAGACGGCAAAGCCAGCGATGGCGAGGCCGAATAGGATTGCGATTAAGGTCATTGGTTATGTTGACGTTGCCCTATGCCGTTGTCTCTAGTGCTTTGAGTTTCTCCACGCTCTCATCGAAAACAGCATCACTCAAGCCGAACGACTTGGATATAAGGGTGCGGTTATCCTCCAGTATTCCGACGATCTCGCTTATAGATTTACAGGATTCCAGCTTGGATTTCACCCCAAAGAGTTTTGGGAGGTCGAACAATCCCGGATTTTTATTCCCGCTCTTGAGTGTCGCTACGATGATGCTGCGTACTTCGGTTTTGTTCATGCTGAATACCTTTCTATTCACATCCCATACGGGTAATGCTTGTCCAACTCCTGACAAGATTGAACCTTGGCCGACAGCTGTTAGATGAGCACACTGATTATGCTTTGGATAGCCAAATGAAACACGCCGCAATCGTCGCTCAGGCAAGCAACAGGCCGCGACAAGTCAAACCACAAGCACGAACTCTCCCTGACTTCGCAGGAATGCTTCTACCTGGTTATTGATGCTGTGATAGTCGTTAATAATTTCGTCTTCAACCATTTTAGATCTTGCGGCCTCCTTGCCGTACAGAAGAAAAGCCAATTCAGGCATAACGTAACGAAGGAATGCCAATGCTTGCGGCCAACTGATAGCCAGCGGGTTCTGCGTCACATAGACCTTGCCAGCGTTGATGAGCGTAGCAACAGAATGGGCAATCAGCAATTGTCTTCTCAACTTAATTGATGATGCTGATGGGATCGATTCAACAAGAGTTTTTCCAGCCTGAATCGACCTAATGAAATAACCAATTCTGATGATAACCTCCGTAATCATCACAGGAATGGAGGCTGTCATAAAATGCCGAAAATCGTAGCCGCTGCGATACATCTGCCTTGCCACTTCACCGATGGTGTATTCTTGATTGCCAATCTTGCCAAATTGAAGGAACTGAAGCAGTGGCATCAAGGGTGCAGGCAACCCTCTGGAAGTTGCGACATCCGAGGCCAAATGACCCAATTGAATTCTCAATGCCTCAAGAATTCTGACAAACAGTTGTTCGCCCTGAAGAAGCGGATCTGCAACTTGCTGCACAATCAAATGCCCATTTTTGCTGATTCCGCTGAACTCCCCAGTCAGAATGTCCCGCACACCGAAGATAAAACCCAACAAAGGATCGTGACCTAGAGACTGAAAGCGGTGCGTTCCAGGCCCGAGACCTTCAATAGCTGCATTTAGAGTGCTATTGGTAGATGCGTCATAGGAAACTTTATATGCTTTTTCCAGCTCCTTAATTTTGTCTGGCGGGAATAGATTTCCAGTCTTCTCTTTCATCACGTTGGACAACCACCCACCTTCAGACTTCGGACTACCCATGAAGCCAGCGTGTGCTGGAACTCCAACCAGCAATACATCAACTACACCTGCAATAACACCAGTTGCAACAGACAGTGCAAGATCGTATCGATCAAGCGATGAAAACCAATCCAATTCGCTACCTATAGCTTTGTGCTTTTTCAGCACAGTATCAATTTCACCTTTGGTAAGCAGAGTGCTGAAATCAACATGCTCTGGTGTTGATTCTTTCGCTTCAGCAAGAATCTTATCCCAAGTTTTTGCCAAAACAACTGGCTGAAGTTTCATATCCTTACATTGAATGGGGTGCTCCGGAAGCGTATACCCCAACGACAAAAGTAATTCTTCTGAGCTAGCTATTGCGGCAGATGATTTAGTGGAATTAGCATCCTCTGCGTATGCAATGTCATCCATCTTTTGCTTATGAAGAGCCGCTACACGTTTTCCTTTATCAATATATGAGGATTCATCGCTCGACTTGCTCATGCTGCATGAACTGCCATATCACCTTTGAGGTCGGCGATAGCAGCCTGTAGCAGTGTGTTAAGTCTAGTCAGGTAATCGATTCTTTCCTTGTTTTGCTCAGAGGACGTCTTCAATTGCCGAATAATTGCGTTGTGTATTCGGAGAACCTCTTGGAGAAGCATCTCCTTCTTTTCCACAAGCCTTTTCTTGTTTTTCTGGGCAGTCCACGCATATCCGCCTACTCCCAAGAGAACCGCTGGAGCTGCTAGAACAGCTATTCCGCCAGCCATTCCAAGTCCAACGATAGAACCAGCAGCAGCTAGGGCTGATGTTATCCCTGCCGCAGAGAGACCAGTCACCCCAGCATAATACAATGCAGCAAAACCAATTGCTCCACCGGTTCCTATACCGCCAGCCGCAGCAAGAGCCGCATTCATGTCTCCATCCTCTGAAGCAACGCGTTTAGTATCAGAAATCGCTGCGCCTGCTTCCGTTACTAATTTTTCGACCGGCTTCAGCGAGTCAGCATTTTTGTATAGCGGCTCTTTTGGCATGTTGATTTTCCTAGGTTGTGTTGGAATAGTCAGAAATACTTGAGCACTATAAACCTGACGGTTGTCCTTAACAACCGGACGGTTTTCAATAAGTATCGGGCTTATTTCAAACTCCGCCCATGTCTACCGATGAAAAACTTGCTTTCACCAAACGCCTCAAGTTGGCACTCAAGCGCAGCAACAAGAAAATAAACACGCCTGCTGAGCTTGCACTGCAATTCAATTTGCGCCACCCGAATGAATCCATCACGCCACAAGCAGCTCAGAAATGGTTGACTGGCAAAGCCAGGCCCACTGCCGATAAAATCGACACCCTCGCAGAATGGTTAGCTGTTTCACCGCATTGGCTACGCTTTGGCTCTGCTAATGGGGAGCAATCTATTCCAACTGTGCGACAGACCAAGACGCAGACGAACATGAATGTCGCACTTTCTGATGTAGAAATGAATCTCGTTACGCAATTGCGCCAACTATCCGAGCATCAGCAGATGTTGATTGTTGATTTGGTCGAGCAGCTTGCCGCAGAGTGGAAAGGTATTCCCGAAAAATAGCATTGAAAATCCACCAACCTGTGTACGGACCAATCGTTGCTAATTCAGGGATGGATCGCTGACCTGACTGAGTCTGATCGTCGTTTTGTACTGGATATGGTCCAGGCTTGGTGTGAGAGGCTTAAGGTCTAAAACGCTTCCGGCAGCTCGTTCCAATCCGAAGTGTAATTCGGTGTCTTCATCTCCCTACGCATAGCCCAGCTTTGCTTTATTCCAGAAGCGGCAATAGTCAAACTGCCTTGTCCCATCTTTTGGTTGATTGCATCCATGACAGCCATCATAGAATCCGACTTTTCTTGTTCAACTGGATCATCAAACAAAGTTGCCTGGATTGTTCCCTTGGGTTGCAGTCCCATTAACAACACACCGCTTTTCTTGTAGCCGTATCCATTACGAAATATCGCTCTTAATCCCTGGAGTGAAGCTTTCACCAGCTTCGTAGTATCGTCCGTAGGCTGGAACAATGGCACGATCATTGACCGCTGGTATTGCGGTACATCTTCCTTGAACGGATTGGTGCGAACATAGACACATAAACTAGCCGCAACAGAGCCGTCATGTCTAAGCTTTTCTGCTGCTCGGGTGGTGAAGTAGGCAACTGACTCGGACAAGTCTTCTAGTTGAGTCACTTCCGAACCAAAAGAACGGGACACCATGATCTGCTGCCGTGGTGTTCCAACCTCCTCAAGTTCAATGCATGGAATGCCGTTCAATTCCTTTACTGTGCGTTCAAGCACAATCGAAAACTGCTGGCGTATGTATTCTGGATCAGCACGTCGCAGGGCTTCGATAGTGTCAATTCCCATGTTCCCAAGCCGCTCAGCGATACGCCTCCCAACACCCCAGACTTCACCCACCGGGATGCTCGCAAAGAGTGAGCTGCGTTGCTGTTCATCCAGCTGCCCGAAGTCGCAGACGCCATACTCACCAGCCAGTCCTTTTTTGGCGCAATGATTGGCCAGCTTGGCGAGGGTCTTGGTATCAGCAATGCCAACACAAACTGGAATACCAACATTGCGCTTCACAGCTTTCCGTATCTTCTGACCATAATCCATGAGTGTCTTCGGTTCAAACCCATCGAGATCAAGAAAGCATTCGTCGATGGAATAGATCTCCTGCCTGGGTGAATAATTGGAAAGGATCGACATCACCCGTGCAGACAGATCACCATACAAAGCGTAGTTGCTGGAGTACGCAATGATGCCATGCTGCTTGGCTATCTTCTCCATCTTGAACCACGGCTCGCCCATTTTGATACCAAGTGATTTAACTTCGTTTGAACGGGCCACGGCACAGCCATCGTTATTGGACAGAACGACGACTGGCTTCCCCTCCAGTTTGGGATTAAACATCCGCTCACAGGAAACGTAAAAGTTGTTGCAGTCAACGAGGGCAATCGGCATGGCATCAGCATTTAACAAATTTCTTTACCGTGGATGTCACCACACCCCACACTTGCAGCTCCTGGCCATCTTGAAGCTCGATTTCCTTGAAGCGAGGATTTTCCGGTTTTAGTATTACTTTCCCACCACGCTTGATGAGTCGCTTCACAGTTAAGTCACCGTCTACGATAGCAATCACAATGTCACCGGATGAAGGATTAAGCGATTTGTCTACAACTAGCAGGTCACCATCGAATATGCCTGCGCCCACCATGCTATTACCCTTGGCCCGAACAAAGAAGGTGGCATCCTTATGCTGAATGAGATGTTCGTCCAGGCTTAATCGGCCTTCGATGTAATCGTCGGCCGGAGAGGGAAATCCGGCTGTGACTTTATGGCTAAAAAGCGGAGCATGGATAGGCTGTATTCCTATCTTTGGCAGTTGGATTTGTTGGGAAGTACTTAACATGGTGGTCAACGAACAGGATGAACGTTTGATGCATGTTAGAGAACGTTCGTTCTGTTGTCAACAAATTACGCAGTCAATCAGCTTGTAAAAGCGTTCTTTTGGCGATGGAAACTTCCGCTGAAAGTAGGTCTGCCGGGTATTCTTTCAGCAGTCCCCGGCATTCCTCATTACTGACGTTCAACCAATCACCATATTTGTCATCATGCAGGATCACCACCATGCGTTTTTCATCTGCCGGCTTGTGAAGGGTACGCATCAATGGATGGGAATCAGCATTGATTGTAAGCATCGTATAACTATGAATGATCTCATTCTTGGATGATTTCCATGCGGACCATAGGCCAGCAATTCCCATGGGTTTACCATCAGCTCGACTGATCTTAGTGGGGACGGCCTTTCCGGAGCGCCAGTCGGGTTCATAAATGGCAGCAGCCGGAATGATGCAGCGTTTAGCTGAACGCCAGGCGTCACGATAACTTGGTTTCTCGGCTACCGTTTCTGATCTGGCGTTGTATGTATTTCGGGCAATCTCGGTATCTGTAGACCAATGTGGGATCAAGCCAAATAATCCCAACAGGATTTCACGTTCAAGAATTGCATTGTCATCGGCAACTGCTTCAACATGATTTCGAACGAATAGCCCCATGTAGGTAGGCCACATGTCTGCTTTAAATTCCTCCGGAAATCCATCAGCCTTGAAGTGCATCTTCAGGGTATGACGATCTGTTACGGATTCATAATGACTGCACATTCACTTATATGTACTTTGCCAATTTATATGTGACGCTGTACTCATTTTGTTAGCGCCTTCTAGTGATAGGTGACGGTTAGTTGCGGTGCTGAAAGTGGTCGGTTTGATCCCGTCGTGTCGTTAATTTCGATAATTCCAGGACTTGTCCCAAAATCCTCCAATATGCGCACTTGGAAGTCTGTGAGACCCCTGAATTGCGCTTCCCCCATCAATGAAGTTACATCAATAGCAATATTTTGACCGACATCGGCCGGAGAAGAAATTGGCGGACTTATCGTCGTGTAAGCCAATGCTGGCTGGATGCTACGGTCAAAATCCGTTGAAAGTAATGTAGGAGGTTGAAAGGCTACAAGTTCAATAAGAATGGGAATCGTGGCGTAGTTCGGCTGGATGGTATTTATAACTATGTCTAGTTTCGCAGAATCAATGATTGCATTGGATGGGACTCCCCCTGCACCACCTAAGGGGAAGTCCAAAAACGCCCGGTATTCATTTTGTGTAACAGGATCAACACCGCCAAAAACACTCTGAACAGATGAGGACATTCCTTGGGTTATTGTGAATGAACTCGGGGTTTGTTCGATATCACCGTCGTAGACTGGGTCGCTGAGTATTGATGTAGTAAAAGTCTGGGGATAACTACCGCCTCCACCTCCACCACAACCAGATAGCGCCAGTATAGTGAACCCCATTAATAACGCACAGAGCATTCTTTGCATGGCAACATCCCCTCTTCTGGCTGAATAAATATTATACGGTATAACGCAGGAACCAGAAATATTGGGTACTTACCCATGTCGGTAATGACAACACTAGCGCAAGGCTGGCCGGCAGTAGAACGAATCGAGTACAGTAGCTCTTCATCCCAGGAGATTCCACCATGTCTGACCTATCAACGTTCCAACAATACTACAAACTCGCCGACCAACTCATCGAAAAAGTGAGCAAAGAAGACTTGGCTGAATGTGCCAGGCTAATGGCACTGAACGTTGCCCACTACCAATCAAAGTACGGTGAGCTGCCCCTGGACGAAACGCTGGCCATGATAAACATGGAAAAGACAAATGAAGCGCAGCTTCAGCTTATGACGGATGGAATGGAAATATTCGTTGGGGTGTTGGGCAATGTTGTAGTGGGCATTGGTCAGAAGAGGCATTGAGACGTTTTGATTAATTGGCGACAACCAGATATTGTTCTATTCTGGTATGAGTTTCCTTACTTTGGATTCCGCAGCTACGGGCTTATCCTGGTTCTCGAAAGCACGGATCTGTGCCACAATTGTTTTAGCACGTTCCACCTTATCTCCAACGGTTCGGTTGCAATCACTTGGATTAAGTCTATCGAAAACGTAGAAGAGGTAATCTTTCTGACTGGCACATGACCAGAAGCCGTGATCTGTGATCCGCTTCTCTAAGCCATAAGATTCAAACGGATATCCATTTGCAGCATTCCAGTATTTCATAAGACGGATTGTTGGCTTTATGAAATTACCCTCGCTCTTATTCTTGTCAATTAGGTCTTGGTTGAAATCGTTTGGATTTGTGCCCATCCAACCCCCATCGCTGTCAGGTATCTTGTATCCACTAAGCCACATTCTCGGGATGGCAGGCACTAGATCAAACTTGATATGATTCAACTCTAGGACAATTGTCGGCTTTGACTGTCGGATTTCAGAGGTTCGGTAATTGTTGTCCGCAAATCGCTTCAGTCTATTCAAAAAGGTTTGCGGTACGCTCCCATCTTCTTTGAACACAATCAAGTAATCAATGTCCGAGTGCTCGTCCATATTGCGGGGCAGGATTGTATCCCGAGTGGAAGAGCCAAACTGGAAATGATCTACTAATTCGTCTCCGAAGCAACTCTCCAACCTCATTCTGAGGGTCGAAATTGACTTGGTGATTGAATTTTTCTCGGTATTAGAAAGCACTGCGGCACTAGCCATATTTTGCAGGTAGCTCAACACTGACATTCAGTTGTACCCCGATTATTTGAGTTTAAGTATCTGCTTGATCTGTTCCCATTCAGCAGAAAGCGTGGGGTTGAGTTTCAGGAATATCTTCTCCGTAAAAGTAATGCCAGCATTAGCTTTGCTAGTTTCGTAAGAAGTAGCTGCCTCAAACACCTTAGCGTTAAGTATGATCGAATTCGGCGAACTCTGAAATAAGGCATATAAATCATTGTAAGTGCCCTCACATCTTGAACGTAGCCACTCTACTCTGAACCAACGTGAAAGAATCTGTTCGCTAAATACAGCAGTAGCAGCAGTTGCAGCAAATGCCAGATCTGTGTTTCGATTAAGAACAGCGCCCAGAAAGCAAACTATGTAAATCGATACTTTAATCCGCTCGTGCTGCGACATCTTCAACAATACTGCTTTACTAAAAAAGCTGTTTTCCATATAGGCGACCCCCAAGAAGCGGGACGGATTACTTTGATCGTTGTTGTAGTAGCCGACAGTCTGCTCGTGCGTCAGTGCTACTTTGAAAGCCTTTGAGGACAAATCCTTTCTACGCATTTCCTCAGCTCTGGGAGTCAGATATAGCCTGATGACCAAGGCAATGACAAAAACAGCAATTACAGCCAATACGAACACACTCTGGACAAGATTATAGGTAAAGGGCATCTCCTTTTTATCGACCAATAGGGCAGCAAAAGAAAGTGCGGCTACCACATAGAATAGCCAGCCTGATGCGCTATCAGCAACTTTTACTGAGGTGAAATATCGATCTCGAATAGGATCGTGCCGTTGTTGTTTATCCATAGGAAGGAAACTGGTCTCCAAAAAGTTGTTTCCAACACCTGATTGCACCCTGCTGGTCGCTGTTGGGTAAGTGCGTCCGATACCAAGCGTCTCGTGCAATTCCGATAGCTGTATCAAAACGCTTTATGATTTCGTACCGGTCTCCAGATCCGAGGTAGCTGTCGACAAAGCCTTTGTCGTGCCATAGCGGCATCCCCAATAGAGTTTTAGCCTCGTTGAAAAATGAGAACACTGACCAAGACAGGTTGCTAGTATTGCTGATAACCACTTTAAGGGCGAGTACTTCAATGTGATAACTCTGAAGAAAGTTTCCGTGGCCCAGATTCCATGCTTTTATCATCTTAATTATCTTGCGAAAATTCTCGCCAAACTGAGAAGCTGCATATTCGATAGCTGCCGCATGCTCTTTTGGACGAGAGGGAATCCATGTACCAGTATTCATATCCGGAACGTTGTAGTGTGTGAATGTCCCGTTCAGGTGAGTGTAAAAAACGGGAACAATGTCTACTGAAGGCCAAGTGGTATAACTCAAAGAGACGGCTTGACCGTTCCGCCGTACAGTCGTCTTGTAGGCAAGCACCTCCCGGACGCTATTCAGTACTTCCGAAGGCGATTTATTCATGCAGTGTTTTTGATAGTGCAGTACCAGAAAAATATCGATATCCGCATGTCCCTTGAGAGCTGTGTATTTTGGAATCGAGCCGGTTCCGAAAGAATCGACAATTTCGAACTTTCCCCCGAGCAGTTCTATTAGGTGATCCTTCCTATTGTTGGCAGTTTCACGATGTTCTCCTGGTAGGTTGATAGCATCGTAGAATTGTGCAAAAGCTGATTGGACGGTGTAAGCCATGTGCTGAGCAGATACAATAGGATTGATGCAAGCAGCTTTAAGACTACTTGCATGATTTCTATAACGAATGGATTAACGTTTGCTATCTGGAGTAATTTTCACTGGCTTCCATCCATCACCAGGAATAGTCGTTGGTGGAAGTGGCTTGTGATCAGGAACGGTTACATAATTTGGCTTTAACCCTCCCTTTGGTCCTACTTGTTGATAAATGCCACCATCTTTGCCAGTATTTTGGCCAGGTTTCTTGCTCATAATATAAATTCCTTTTAAAAATAACGATTATTCACAAAAATTGAAATGTAGGGAAAGGCCAGAAATATCTCCAGCCTCCCTTTGCTTTACAACTTATCTACTCGGTGGGCTTCGAAAATGAGAAGTAACCAATTCCCACTTGCCAAGCTTATATCGAGGATAAGAAACGACATGAACGATCTTCGGTCCCATGCTGTTCTCCTTATGTCAAATTATTGACACTTGTGAATGTGGACGCTTAAGGAATTTAATGGTACATTTTGATTGTCACACCAAAATAATACCGTCCACTCACGTGGTTGGCGGTCAAAAAACCAACACCAAACTGATAATCAGTTTGCCTACAGATGACCTAAACGTTCGAGCGTTTGGGTCATTGTTTTTTCTAAGCCTCTTCTGCTAAAAACCACTATATGTAGTGTTACTTTTAATCCGACACACTGATTGTAGTAGCTAACAAAAATATTGCAAGCAAATAATAGCACTCGTGCCACACGAGTGCCAAAACACAATTTCCCCCTTAATAATCAAACAACATAGTGAGTTTTTGATATATGTGCCGATGACGGCAATTTTCTGCCCACTAAAAGACATTACCCCCCGATTAAATATCACGCCTCATCCTTGGTATAAGAAACATGAAACGAACTCAGCCCCGAGTCCGCTCATAACTCAAGGAGAGGAGACAAATGTGAATCAAATATTAGCAGCCGTCGTTAAGGCCGTGCTGGTCACCCTAGTTTCAACATTGGCGGCAATCGGAATAGAGAAAATCCGCCGCTATAACGAAGAACGAAACGAGGAAGGTTATTACCAGCCAGGTTACGACGAATATGACCGGTATTAACTGACCCGCCCAACCTTTAGCTTCTGTATCACCACAACGCCCACACGAGATCCGTGAATGGGCTTTATTCATTTCTGGAAAGGAAAATTATCATGGCACACGAAGTGCAAACAATGGCGTATGCCGCAAATAATGGAGTTCCTTGGCACGGACTCGGAGCAGCTTTACCCAAGAACCAGCCCATCGAAATCTGGCAGAAGTCGGCCGGTATGGATTTCGAAATCAAACAAACTCCGGTACTCTTTAATGCCGCAAACGGTGACGGGAATCTGCTCAACCTACGCAGTAATCCAGACGCAACAGTGCTGTACCGAAGCGATAATTTTGAAAGTTTATCGGTGGTCTCGAAACGATACAAAGTTGTACAACCTCGGGACGTGCTGGAATTCTACCGTGACCTGGTTTCAGCTGGTGGGTTTGAATTGGAAACATCTGGCGTACTCAAGGGTGGAAAAAAGCTGTGGGCACTCGCCAAAACGGGGCAGGAAACACTACTGCCAGGACTGGACAAGGTTAAAGCGTATCTGCTTCTTGCCACATCCTGTGATGGCAGCCTTGCCACTACCGCTCAATTTTGTTCAATTCGTGTCGTCTGTTCAAATACGCTCAACATGGCAGTGGGTGAATCAAAGGGTGCTGTCAGAGTCCCACATAGTCGAGTCTTCGATCCGGTCGCAGTTAAGCAGGAATTAGGCCTTGGCATGTCAGCTTGGGATCAGTTCATGGCCAGCATTAAGGACATGGCAAAGCGGCCGGTCAACAAGTTCGAGGCGATGAGTTATCTGGTCAATGTCCTGGGAGATCCAGACCTGCCACTGAACAAACAGCCCAACCAGAAAAACATCCAAGCGGTTTATGGGCTTTATTCCGGTGGCGGCAAGGGCAGCAATTTACAAAGCTCTGCTGCCACTACGTGGGGTCTTCTCAATGGCGTCACTGAGTTTGTCGATCATGAACGTCGTGCAAGGAGCCCAGACTCGCGGCTTGATTCGGCTTGGTTTGGCACTGGAGCTGCGATCAAGCAAAAAGCCCTGGAACGAGCAATGTTATTGGCAGCGTAATCCTTATCCACAAAATCTGTGGGCAACTCTGTGGATATACATCGCTACCTGTAGACGCAATATGACGTGAAGCTGGTTTATTCAATTTCAAAGCAAAACAACAAGAGCTGTTGACGGCATTGCTGGGCTCAAAAAACATGACAAAGCCGTAGCACTGGTCTATGACCACAACACATAACCCCGGTACCGATCTTCGGATTGGCCGGGGTTTTCTATTTCAAATATTGTAAGGAGGCTACCGTGAACAATGCCGCAAAAGTGAATCATTCAACCGCATCAAATCGTCCAGCATTGCGCCTGGTCAAAACCAATGACTTAAGCCGTGAAGATTGGCTGGAAGTACGCAAGAATGGTATCGGCAGTAGCGATGCCGCAGCAGCAGTCGGGCTTAACCCATACAAGTCGCAATTGGAACTATGGATGGAGAAAACAGGGCGAGATGCTGGCTTGCCCAAGCCCGATCCGAACGATGATACCAGCCCGATGTACTGGGGGACTTTGCTTGAGGTATTCGTGGCAGCGCATTACACGAAAAAATCAGGCAACAGAATAAGGAAGGTCAATGCCGTCCTGCAACACCCTGAACATGCCTGGATGCTGGCCAACCTCGACCGGGAAGTTACTGGGGCGACTGATGTGCAAATCCTTGAGTGCAAGACGGCTGGAATGAATGGGGCAAAGTTGTGGCGGGATGGTGTACCTGAATATGTGCAACTGCAAGTCTTGCACCAACTGGCCGTTACCGGAAAACAAACCGCCGATGTAGCGGTGCTGATCTGTGGCAACGAGTTCAAGATTTATCGGATCGAACGTGATGAAACGATGATTGCCCGGCTCATTGACTTGGAAGCCAGGTTCTGGAACTACGTTGAAAGCGACACGGCTCCCCCGGCGGATGGTTCTGATTCTGCCGCTACAGCGTTGCAGGCTCTCTACCCGCAAGACGATGGAGAAATATTGGACTTGTCCGATGACGTGGCAATGTGTGCGGCCTTTGCAGACCTGATCTCGGTCCGAGCTTCGATGGCCGAACAGGAAAAGCTGGAAGCCACGCTCAAACAAAGCATCCAGCAGCGCATGGGTAATGCCAGCAAGGCAATATTCGAAGGTGGAGAAGTGAGCTGGAAGCGCAACAAGGATGGGACAGCTTTGGATGTAGCCAAGCTGCTCAGTGACCAGCCAGATTTGTTGCAACGTTACCCACTGGTGAAGACTGGAAGCCGGCGGTTCCTGATCTCAGCTTGAAGAGTAACAAACCGTAGTTGTATCCAACGCCCCCGCAAGAAGTTTTTGTCGGTGGCTTTTTGTTGTCTGAATTTTATAAGGAGCAAGAACATGAGAGCTCAACTACTCACCGCAGCATTTTTCATGGAGGGGTTGCACAAAGTGAAGCCTGGCGGCTATGACGCAGTTATTACTGCATGGGGCAAAGGCTGCATTGACTTGGTGGACGCATTGGTGAGTTATGTGCCCTTCACCATCCAGCTTTGCAATTACGGAGCAATAGCCAGTGATGGCCAATTCCCCGGTGTGTTTGATTACGAAGTCAGCTCCCCATTTGGAAAATGGTTCGGTGAATACATTCTGAAACATGGTGGTCATGAGCCAAGCCAAAAGGAAGCTGAGGCATGGCTGGTGAAGGAAGTGAATGCATTCTTCAAGCTTGGGCAGTAGCAAACAATAAACGAAGTTTTATCCAACGCCCCCGTTCAATTTCTGGCGGGGGCTTTTTGTTGTCAGGATTTTATAAGGAGCAAGAAAATGATTAAAGGATTAGCAATAACGCCGCCCGTAATAGGTCGGATTTCAATCGGAAAAGTGGTCGAGAAAAACGGCAAGCGCCTGCCAGAAAAAGATGATTGCTTCACGATAACAACTCAGGTGCAAAACAAGGATGGCTGGCTGCTTCACCCGCTTCACGCCAAGCTTACCGAGGGTTCTGTCAACGCCAAGATCCGAGCCATACCAGTCAAGGTTCTGTTCAACAGCAGCGACCTGAATCTTCGGGCCGAGTACAGCCTGTTCGACCGTAATACTGGAAGGCCGACATGCGTGGGGAATGGCGAGACTGCCAAGCGTGTAACTGCCGAGGGAATAAGCGAAGTTGCCTGTGCCTCACCTGACGGCTGCGAGTTGGCCAAGACTGGCGGTTGCAAACCGTATGGCAGACTCAATGTGGCCATCGAAGGACAGGAAGAGGAGTTGTCGTCGTTTGTGTTCCGTACAACCGGCTTTAATTCAATCCGCACGTTAACGGCCAGGCTCCAGTACTTCGAAGCGGTCAGTGGCGGCAATACTCGCTACCTTCCGTTGCAATTAAAACTCAGGGCAAAGTCCACGACGCAATCTCATCGTGCCGCTGTCTACTATGTTGACCTGTGCTTACGGGACGGTATCAGCCTCGAAGATGCGGTCACCCAGGCGGTCGCTGAGGCCCTCAAAAGCGAACAGGCTGGTGTTGGTATCAAAGCACTGGAACAAATCGCTAGAACAGGGCTTAGCAACGGCTCATTCGAGGATAGCGAAGACGATGTTCCTGCCATTGTCGAGGAGTTTTATTCCGAGGCGGGTGAAGGAACAGTGACAGGCCAAAAAGTGGTGCCGATACCTACCAAACTTACGAACAAACTGGCCGGGGCGAATCACTGATTCGTCAAAGTTGTGCGTGGAGGCCGGATCATCGGCTTCCACTTTCCTTGCAACTATTTCCCAAACTAACCAAATTAAGGAGAATAAAATGAACATCAAAATAAAGGCGGATATCTTCGCCGCAGCTTCACTCTTTCGTGGCATAAACGACGTGCGCTATTACCTGAACGGGCTGCTTCTTGAAACAGGTAAATCCGGTGCCCGGCTGGTCGGTTGCGATGGCCATCAACTGGCAGTAGCGAAAATTGAAGGCGAGTTTCCAGTCTCTTCAATCATCATTCCTGGCTGCCTGGTTGCTGCGGTTAAATCGAAAGCAAAATCACCCCAGTTCGTGACACTGGATTTCGCCAAGGGCAACAAGCAGTACAGGGACCAAGGCAATGTCAAAGGGATATTCGTTCCCCGTGACATTACCCTGTCCTATGGCGAGACAACCACCACAGCCAAGGAACTGGACGGAAAGTATCCGGACTATCGACGTGTGGTTCCCGACAAAACGGATGGCATCGTTGCCCAGTATGACCCTCGCTTCGTAAATAGAATCGACAAGGCCTGTTCCATACTTGGCCACAAGTTCTTTGCCGGTATTGCACATAACGGGAACAGCTCGGGGCTGTCAGTCATCGACGAGGGATTCGTGGTGGTCACTATGCCATTCAAGGCAGATCCCAGGAAAAACCCGCCAGCTTGGGTGAATGAGCTAACACGAATGCCGAGAAAGAGTTCTATCCAGACCAGGCCGACGAACAAGTTGGCGGGGGAGGCAGCATGATTCCAAGAATAATGTTATGGATAATTGCATTCCCCTGGGTATTGGCCACCATCGGCGTTATGTATTTATGGCATCTGGTCTTTTGACTTGGGAGGATTAGGCCATGTTGACTTTCCTCTTTTGGGTGGCAGTAACGCCGCTAATTCTCTACCTGGTATTTGTGGGGTTGCTGGTGGTTATTGCCAAGTGGTTCAAGAAGTGACTGTATCCGCCAAGTCGAATATGGCTTGGCGGATTCAATTGAAAGGGTGGCGGCAATTTCAATCACGGTTATCATTATCAAACTGGAGGATTAGATGAAACACGATGTTGCATCAATGAGTAATACTGATATTGGCAAAGCATTCAAGGCTATTGCAAAAGCTATTGGTCGTGATGACCTTGGCGAAATCCTGTTCAATTGGAACGAGTCTCAACTCAACGAAGAAGGCAATAAGATTATCGGATATCCCGGTAGAGATGGCGTTTATTCCAGAGGCAAGGAAGGTGGCAAGGTCAATGTCAGCAAGCGAGAGTTTTTGGATTGGCTACTTAGTGATAGTTCCTTTGACGAAAAAGTATACGGGGCAAATATCAAGAATGATGCTCACTGGACAGGGCTAATCCAGCGTGCACGAGTGGCTGTATTCAACAACGAATAAATATCGGATTGCCTTCCGATGAAGATTATCGTTGGGTCGAGGCAAACTACCGGGGGAGAGAAGTAGAAGTAAAAAACCTTGCCAGATTTTGGTAGGTTTGTTTAGGTATTAGAATCTGGTGTGGGAGAGCGTTCACCCAGCTTTTTGATTGCTGGTTAATCATTGATTAAACGGTGGGATGATATTTGGCGCATTGCTGGTTTCGATCCATTGCGGGATTTACTTTCGTACGAAGCGAAATTGCAAAGATCAAATGGATGTACAATGGGAACACATTGGATGTCGAAAAGGGAATACATGAAAGAATCTGGGTTACGAATAAGGGTTGATAACCAGTTAAGGGAAGATTTTCTCGTCGCCTGCAAGAGTGAGGATTTGACTGCTGCACAGGTACTTAGGGCCTTTATGCGCTCATATATTGAACAGCATTTTCGGGGTAAGCAACCGGACCTATTTAGTGGAACCCCTAGTTCCAGCACCATTGTTTTCGGAGAGAGAAAATGAGGAACTCAGCGGCTCTTGCGGTCGAACGACGGAATGAATATCTCTTGGAACTTGATTCGCTGGTCTTACCCAAAAGAAGTAACGGCTTTGGCTATGCCTCTGTTTTCTGTGGTGGGGGAGGGTTGGACTTGGGTTTTGCCACAGCGGGGTTTAAGCCCCTGTTTTCTTCTGATGTAGTGCCAGTGTTCTGTGAAACCATTCACATGAACCTAAAAAAGCATATCGCAGAGCCGCACGACATTACAACATTGTCAGGTGAAACTGTGTTGGCCCGGATTGGGGGGGCTGTAGATGTTGTTATCGGGGGACCACCGTGTCAGTCATTCAGTATTTTAGGAAGTCGAAAATCCACAGAGGATCCCAGGGGGAAACTTGTTTATGAGTACGCTCGTTTTATTAAAGAAATCGGACCAAAAGCATTCTTGTTCGAAAACGTACCTGGTATATTGACGGTCAATAAAGGGGCCGACTGGAAAGAGTTGCTCACATTTTTTGAGGCTGAAACCGGTTACCACATCCAATGGACAAAGCTCAATTCCGTTTGGTTTGGAGTACCTCAGTTTCGGCAGCGTGTTATAGCGGTAGGTTTTCGAGATGAAGACGCTTTCTCTCGTTTTAAATGGCCTCGTCGTACCCATTCCGAATCATGGGAACAACCAGAGCTTGGGTTGTTATTGCCTCGTCAGGCAGATTTGGCCTTTGAGGATGTGCACCTGCTTCCGAATCACATCCTAAGAGAGCACTGTGAACGGGTAACGACCAGATATAGTCAAGTACCTCCTGGTGGCCGGGATCGGAAAGATCATACTGACCGTGTTTGCGTATTCCACTGAAACTGGACGCTCAGTCCACGGCAAACTGGACAGTCGGAGCGTAGCGACGCGGGGGTTGTTTTTTACTCCTGATTTGTGGGTTTAGTC
>Ga0307376_10001763_pt1 | contig 22496 bp, 20 predicted proteins | sample TR2MG_FD_202536 | JGI IMG/M metagenome (GOLD analysis project Ga0307376, IMG submission 202536) | Soil microbial communities from Risofladan, Vaasa, Finland - TR-2 | ecosystem: Environmental > Terrestrial > Soil > Coastal area > Acid sulfate soil | place: Finland: Risofladan, Vaasa | collected...
ATGGGGTCTCGGCCATCCTTCCGAAGCCATACGAGATGCGAAAGATCATCAGCTGATCGTGACTTCGGGGACCGGCACATCATGATGATCGGTTGAGCTAGAAGACTCCATTCCCATTGATCGACGGAGCGTTTATCGTTGATGTTCTCCCACGCCTCCCGACACGAGTGAACAATGACGATCGCCTGAGGATTGCCCATCCCAATGTCTTCGCAGGCAATGACCTCTAGCCGATTCCAGAGCCATACGACAGTCTGGTTAATGGCAAGCTCGTGAGCCCACCAAAAGGCATCGTATTCTCGACCTCTACGGATGCTCTTCTGGAGTGCCGACGCCACTTCGTACGGATCGTAACCATTCGGGGTGCTTCGAAGCGCCACGGTTGGCCCCTCTCAGATCACGGACGTCGACTACGCTGTCGGGGTCTTAGCTTCCATGTCACGCGCTCTCTCGGCAAGAGCGCGAACAACGCTTTCCAGCTTCTGCAAAATGACCGGACTCCACGATTCGATCTCCTCGGCTGACACGTTGACCACGCAGTCAAGACGCTTTCCAACCTTGTCGCCAGTCTTCGGATTTATTAGTTCAACGCCGATAGTCCACGGCACGATTCACCGCCTTTCAGAAACGTCCGACCGCCATAACAGTAAGATCCTTCATATAGATGGGAGGTATTGCAGGGTGCAGCAACTCGCCCACGACGTCACTCGCTCTTCAAAAGTTCCTTGGCCATGTCCTTTCCGGCAAGCACCGCGTCGCTGTCGGGATCGATGACGATCACGCGAACCCCGAAAACGCGCTCCATCATCGCAACATAGCGCTTGATTGCCTTTAGGCGATCTCCGCCCTCTTTGTTGGCGTATTGCGCGTTGAACTCCAAGCAAATCATGTCAAGTAGATGTCCCGTCTTATCCGACTCAGCAAGCACCGAAGCAGCCCGCATCGCACGCTCATAGTTCTTGAATTGCTCGTCATATAACCCGATCGTAATCCGATGAATAGTCTCAGGGGGATTTGTCGTGCCTGACACGTGAGCCTCCCTCGCCGCTTTCACCTCCTGCGCAAACTGATGCACTGGCTGAAGCTTCGCCTTCTTGATCCAGCTATCGATGTTCTTCTCGGTAACCCCGCCAACCTTGGCCAGCGGTGCCAGCTCCTTGGAATGCGACCAATCAATCTCGGCGATTTTCGCCTCTGGAATCTTCGCATTCACGTGCAGCTCGCCCCAGATCTGCGCGAGATAGTACGCCTTGCCGCGCTTCATCCCAAGCTCAGTCTCAGCATAATCATCGAAGGTAGCGTATCCCCACACCTGGAAAAGAGTGTCCCCATCGACAACTCCATGAATGGCCTTCCACAACTGCTTCGCAAATGCTACGTAGCTTTCTTCAATCGTCGCTCGTAGATTACGAAGATTTACCCGAAGGCCGTCGGCCTCCTTCTTATTCAGACTAATCGCGTCACCGTCTTGCGTAGCTAGCTCAAAGGACTTTCCACTCATACCCGCCTCCCTTCAACCCATAGCCTTCTGTAATGCGCAACTGACGTCCAATGTGCATCTAGCATCTTTGCCGCATCCACATGAGTCATGCTCATATTTCGGCGAAAGAACTCGTCCCACGATACGTATCCAAGTCGGTGCAGGCGCTCGGTGATGTCCGGCCGAGTGCTCTTAGGTGTCAGGCCCAGCTTTCTGAGCCAGTCACGCACCGAGACTACTGTCGAGCCGTACTTGCCTGCAATCTGCGTCGCAGTCAGCCCTCGGGATACCCAGTGCGACAATATCTTCTTGATGTCGGGCTCACCAAACAGCTGTTCAGCGTCGGCCCGCAAAAGGGTTTTAAGGCGTGGTTTTCGCGCCTGCCCCTTCAGGTCTCGGACCATTGCCCAGTCCCCCCAGATCGCGCGAATCCACCATGCTCAGAAACGACCGCAGTTCGAATATAGTCAATGCCTCTTGAACCTGTGAGGACACACCAACGACAGTTATGCTCGGCCCGAAAATGGACGACCAGTCGAAGTACTCGCTTTGTATGATGGACGCCGCAGTCTGCACGCAACTCTTGATGTACGTCATCTCGCGCTCGCCAAATATTACGTAGGAATGGTGGGTAGCCTTGTTTGCTACCAGGAATCGGTACGTTCCACGAGTAGCCGCGAGCGCATTCATTTCCAGCCACCACTTGATAATCGGATGCTTCGGAGCGGTCAGAAGCTCCTCGACGCTCCACTTCTGCGGATCGCCATCCTTGCTAGCGGATCGTGATCCTCTAATCCGCCGCTTTACGTCCATTGACCATGTAGACGTAAACGCTCTCGCCGCATCCTTCACATGCTGAGGAATACCCGGAAGATCGATATTCGCCACCATGTCGCCATTAGCACGCGGCGCGGGCCACCCCCCGGAGCACGGGGCTCGCGTAAATGCCTTCTCGTGGCCCGTCCACCAGATCGACAGCATCTTAGCGATACGTGCTTCTGTACTTTTCCATGCTTTTGACATTAGTTTGGCACCTTATCAACTTCTTCTACCGGGAGTCCCAGTGATCGGATAATCTGATTAACCTTCCGATCGAACATTGGGCGTTTCACGTGCTTAGCGAGAAGCCACTGTCCGTGAAACGGTATCCACAGCGTCAGACACCAGACAACACCCTCTGATTTCCAGATCATCAACTTAGCTGTTCTTGGTCGATTCACAACCGCCCCCTTACCGCATCTTCACGGACCCCCACGACTTCTCGACATCACCCGATCGAGCATCGCTCAGGCACACCTTGCTGAACGGGCACGACAGAGGTTTCGCTGACCGAGGTTTCAGTTCACACATTGCCATGCGCGAGGGGAGCCGCTGCTTATCTACGGCGTCTCGGTAAAGCTCGATCTTCATGCACGCATCGCGCCTGGCAGAGTCGTTATAGTCAACGAATATCTCCTTGCTCATCATCGGGAGATCCTTTTTTACTCCGCCCTTATCAATATACAGAAGAACCCCCTTCTTCTTACCGGTAAGCCACATGTAGATATTGAGCTGGAAAATGTTAGCCGGGTACGGGAATCCGCCGCGCTCCCAAAATGTCGCTCCCGCCGTCTTGATTTCCAGCACCACTTCAATAGTTCCAGTTGGACCTCGGAGGAGATATATTCCGTCGCTATGCCCGACGACTCCCCACTCCTTGCTCGTAACCGGCACCTCGGCAAATTTCCAGAATTGGTTGCTCCCGACACGGGCTTCGTTTGGGCGAGTCGACAGGACGACCGAGCCGTCGGCGCACGTCGATCCGCACTGATGCTCACGCACAGGCATCGTCGTCATTGATGTCGTGTATCCACACCGGACGCACTTCCAGTTTCCCTTGAGCACGCCCATCGGCCCAAAGTATTGCTCCTGCCACCACGAGTGCAGTGCCGTTCCAACATCGAAGATGAGCTGCGTTCTACAGTCGATCTTCTCTACGGATCCCTCCGTATTGGGTAGAAGCTGTCGCAGAATCTCGGCCCGAGGACACATGTCCATCAGCTGAGAGGGATGCCATCCTTCTGCGCGATGGTCTGGCGGACGCGTCAAGAATGCGGAGCTAATGTCGGCAAGCACCGACATTGGACCTGGGGGCGTATCGCTCCGATGCGCCGCGACGATGTCTCCGATGCTCATGTAGCCTCCGATTCAGCTAAGAGTGAGAGGAAATCCCGCATTGACACTGCGATCCAGTCCTGGTCGACATCTGATGCCATGTCCGTAAACGAGAATACAAGCCCGGGCATCTTCATTTTCATCGACGCCTCACGAGCAATTTTCGTGAGCCACTTCTGCTCGATTCGAAGCGACTTCTTTCCGGTAGTCTTGCATTCGATGAGGTGCAATCGAGAATTGACGTCTCCCTTGATGCCTGGAAAGGCCCCGCTCGCCGGTACACGGCTCCCTGAGGATCGCGCGGCTACACGAACCTCCTGCTTCTTTGCCATCGAGGTTCCCGACAAACCAAGTCCCTTTGGGGCTGGCTTTCGTGGAGGATGATCGTAAAACGTGTTCCTACGCATGCCGGAGCCGCCGCTCGTTCATCTTACTTAAAATGGCGGAACGCGCTCTATCGAGAACCATTTCATCAGACGCCAGGACAGCGAGCAGCTCCTTCTGGCTTTTGTACGTTGCGCCATCAAACGTGTAGGTCGTCTTGCCACGCTCGATTACGCCCTCCTTGAGCGCAACTTCAAGCACCACCTTTGGCTCCGAGGTTGACCCCGCCGCGTTATCCTCGTAATGGCGAAGCCATACTACGAATTCGCCTTCCTCATGTGGGGGGCAGTTATGCGTTATGACACCATTGACGACGTAATTCTCCGAATTGGGAACTGACAGGTCGTACATTGTTCGATACCCGGCATCGTCAACAGAAAGCACTTTTACCCATGCAATCGATGATTGAAGGAAGTCGACAGCATCACTACTGGCGCGCAGGGCTAACGCTTGCTCGATGTTCCAGCGCTTGAGCGGTCCTGACGCGACCTGTCCGAGAAGTTTCGCAAGGCTCGGATAACCGCGCCTGCATCGACTGTCGCCAATCATCTTCGCAGATATTTCCCTTGCCCGCAGCTCCCGTCGTACATCATCAATAGCCTCGGGAGGAATTTGCTCTGACAGCCCCGTCTTAGGAGGGCACAAGTCTGCAGCAGCAACTCCCCGCATCGCGTCGGACAGTATTCTCGGTTTCGACGTTTTTCGGTATGTTATAAGTTTTGCAAGCTTGGCGACATCCGGGAGATTCGAAATCTCAAGCTCCCACGAGTCTCGGCGATCGTCCCTCTCCCGAAACTTGATCGTCGATACAATCCCCTCACCGAGCAGCAACAACCTAACCCCATCAAGGAGCGTCTTTGATACTGATGAAAACCCGACGTACGGATGATTGCGCTCAAATGTCACCCATCCGTCCGTGGCGAGATAGCACGCCAGCATTGTACCGACCGCTTCTCTGGAAGCACCAAACATGCAGGACGGAACAACCTTCTCCCACGCACGACACCCAAACATTCCGATCTCGCGAAGCCAGGCTCGTACCAAATTTCCGGGGCCGTACGACCGCGTTATCGCCCACTCAAGACCGGTTCCGGACTTGTCCCGGGGAACAACCGAATAGCCGAACGCGCTTTTCACACACCGGCTAAAATCTTCGACTATTTCGTGATCAGTGTTGATGAGCGAGATGGATGTTTTCCCGCCAACATAGCCGTCGCCGAGAAGATATCCAATCAGCGCCGCACGATCTAAAGAGACGTCCGCCCCCCTGGGGATAGGTATACTGCGCGGGATACCCACAAACATTCCCGGCTTCAGCTTTGATGCGGGAACCCACCTTCTTCGCCACATCAAAAACTCATGGTCTGCGCTACATGTAATTTCGTGTCCGCCCTGGAGTTTTACGGTAAGCCCTCGCTTCTGGCCTACTGGAGTTACGTGAGATACGGGGCTGCTGGCAATTCTTGATTCTGTTGCAGACTGGAGAGCGAACACGGCCTCCCCAACCTTAACATCGGATATTTTCACGAACTCCGATCTCGTCGAAACGAAAATCTGCGAATTCTCGTCGACACACACCTTCGACTTCTCGACCTTCACGTGAACAAGCCTGTTTACCGTCTCGCTGGTGTCCTCATTCTTCGTGTACTTGCCGCCACGGAATCTGAGGACAAGACTGTTCGCAAACGTCTGCCCCTTGCCGCCAGGCATGACGGACGGGTCACCGTAGAACACGCCGATCTTTTCGCGAACTTGGTTGATGAGAATGAGAGTCGGCTTCGTTCCAGACTCGCTTTCGATGTCGACTACCGTCTGCCCAGAAGTCCATCGACGCAGCGCCTTGTTGATAAGACGCGCCGCCAACCCTTGCTGTTGTTTTTCAGCGCTTTCCTCGATCTCTTTTGCCGGGGTCATCATGGCGACTGAGTCGATCACCATGAGGTCACACTTCCCCGACCGGATAATCTCCGCAGAGATGTCAATCGTCTGCTCTGCATACTCTGATCGAACAATCATCAACGCCGACAGATCGACTCCAGCCATCTTAGCAAATGACGGATCGAAATCCTCCAGGGCAGCCCAGACGACCGTCAGACCCTCGTTGCCCCCGCATTTTGGACAAACTAAGCCTCGCTCGTCCGATATGCGGAATGTGCGATCCTTCATCGTTGACTTGCCATGCCATATCTTAAGACCGCGCCACTCGGTCGCCTCGTCCTCCGTCAGCTCAGCATCGGTTCGCTTCTTTTCGGCCAACTTCTCTAGCCGCGAAAACTTTTCGATGAATGACGTCGCGTCGGATCCGGTAAGAAGGATCTCTCCTGTTGACTGGTCAATGAGAGTCGTCTCGGTGCTCTTGTCGGCCATGAAGGTCGCGCACTTTCGGCACGTTCGTTGAGTGCGCGCGACGGTCTTGAGCGCTGTGAACGTCTTCGCCGCACTCCACTCGCCCCAGAATATGATAATGCGTCCCTTTGGAAGACCGCCATACGTTATCGCGTCGACTGCAAGAATGCCGGTCGGAAGACGCTCCATCGCAAAGGCACTCGTGTCACTCGCAAGCGCCATGTATTTGCCTTTGTACCGATCATTGACAGCCTTCAATAGATCATCGAACTTATTTGCCATTCCGGACCCGCTTTCTTCAGTTACCTCAGGACGTCCACTTGATTGGACGATTAGCTTACGTTTCCTCGTCGTTCGCTGGCGATGGAGTTTCGTTCCTCAGTTATGCGAGAGTCGACCCAGGCATTTACCTTCTTAAACATGTCATTGAGAGTGTCCTTCTCCGGCTTGCATGGCATCGACAGATGAACCGATACCGAGATCGATTCGAAGTTCCCGAGATTGATAGTCAGCTTCTTCCCGACGCTCACCGTCGCCGCGTGATCAGGAAGATTCCTTTGCGCATCCGTTACCTCGCCCGTATCCGGCGCCAGCTCGCCCGCGTCCGTCTCAGCAACCATACTATCCTCCTTCTTTAGCAAAGTTTCAACCTTATGTCCACCTGATCTTGTTCGTTGAGTTACGGCCACTTCAGATTCGCCGTTCTTGATGCCCTTCATTCAATCCCTCCATTACGAAGCAGCTCTTCGGACGCGACAATCTCCTGATATTTTGACTTAACAAATTCGCTGAAGCCGTCATTGGACATCCCGTTGGCGAGCGCGTGAATCCGACACTCCCGAACGAGTTCGAGATAACTTAGCGAGAATAGATGCTTTCCTGCCGTAGATGACACGGTCGGAGACGGCAGCGTGCCCCCACGAATCCAGTTCCCGAGAGTGCCCAGTGACACGTTAAGTGCCTGAGCAACGACAGATGCCGTAACAAAATCTCCGACGGGCCAGTGCTTCACCTTCTGCGGCCCGAAATCAGCGAGATTGAGTGACTTCTTGCGAAGATCGTCGGCGTGGGTTCGCGAGTCGTCGAGATTCGTCTTGCGCTGCTCGACTGCTTTTTCTCGTGCCCGATCCCTCGCCTTTTGCTGCATGCGATGCCGATATTCAGGATCATTCCTGTAGCGCAGCCGCCGCTTCGCTAGAATAGCGGGACGATTATCCTCGTAATATTGCGCAAAGTACGCCGACTTGTCTCGCGTCGCGCCGGAATCGGCGGAATCGGCGGACGGCGTTCCGTTGTTCGAAGTTGGTTCTGTCATCGTGGCTTCTCCCCACACCCTATGTACGACAAATGCAAGTTTGTGTCAACCAATTTCAGAATATGCTGTCATCGTCTGGCGGCTGATGCGCGAGTTGCGCGGGTACGCGAGGAGTAAATACGTACTCGTCATTCGAACTGCCGCAGAATTTGAAGGTCCCCGGGACGAGACTTGCCTCGAACTGCCGCCCAACTTTCTCTCCGCAAAGAAGGCAGCGCCCAGCATCTTCGAGGGCAGCGTCAAGCATTTGCTGCGAGGAGCCAGGACCATCACACTCCGTCGCCAACGAGCATCCGTCGCAAGGAGACTCGCCCTTAGTCAAGAGAGAGTTTAGCATACTCTGCTCAGAAGAGGTCAGCTTGCACGTCGCTAGAAAACGAATAGCCATCTGAATCACCTATCCGATGTACTGCACGCGCCAGTTTTTACGGTCATACAGTCGCTCACGCTTAGCAAAAAACGGAAGACAGACGTGCTGCTCATCATCCACAATGTCGATGATTACCGGCTGTTTCTTGCCATCAAGAAACCTCAGTGACCGCCCCACCGCCTGCTCAACGTCAGCATGCGGAGTCGCTAATATTCCAACGTCAACTGACGGGATGTCTAGGGCTTCTTGCGCCATTTGAAAAGTGGCAAGGATGACCTGGCACTTCGACGAGACGTTAAGAGCCTCCTCGGACATCCCGCCAACATATCGACCCACCGTGACGGTCTTATCCTTTTCGGAAATCATCGTCTTCAGTGTCGCAATCTGGCTCAACCGATCGGTGAGCAGCATGACTTTGCGCCCCTCACGAATAGCCTTCATGATAACGCCAGTGATCATCACATTACGATCGACGTTATCCGCAAGAAGTGAAACGAGTTTGCCAAGATAGACCTTCTTGATTCTCACGTCGCCCATCCCACACGGCTGCACCCAACAATACCTGTGCACATTAAGTCGGGGGGCATGCTTCACGGCATAGATCGTCGGCGTCATCGCCGCGACCGTGCTCTTGGTGAGGATCTCCCCGAAGTTATATCGAACGATGTCCCACATCCCGTCTTTACGGTCGGGAGTCGCGGTCAGCCCAAGCCGATACCGCGACGAGAAGAGCATTACCGCCTTGTGCCACGATTCGGCTCCATGGCGGTGGCACTCGTCGCCAATAAGAAGCCCCGGCCACCGGTAAAATTCGGAATCGTACGTTCGCTCGATAAGCGACTGGACCATCGCCACAGCAATCTTTCGACCCTGGTACTCACACCTATCCTGCTGAATAATCCCAACTTCATCCTTCGGGATACCGAGCCACAGAGCAATGCGCTCACGCCACTGGTCAACAAGGAACTCTTTGTGGGCAAGAATGAGCGTGCTCACTCCCATCTCACTCGCAATCTTGCATGCCGAGACCGTCTTTCCGGAGTTGTGTGTCAACGTAAAGTCGCCGAGCAAATACCGATGGTCGCCGTCGACAACAAAACCGTAGTAGTCGTCCTCAGGAAGTATTGTCGTCGATCGAATGCCAACACGCTGCGCATCCTTGTTGATCTTCCGGTCTTGGCACGTCTTTCGACGAATCCGAGTCGGAATCACCGAGCATTCGCCACTGATCAGTACCCGCCAGTACATCTTGCCATTTACAGGTTTCGGAGACTTGTACGCAGCAAGCCCCAAAGAACGCGATATAAACACGACGTCATCAGCAAGTCGCACGGACGCCGACGTAAACTCAAAGCAGCCGAGCTGCAGGTGCCCGTCCGTATCAAGCAGCCCTGCGAGAACATGAAGGCGAGTGTCAACGGACCCGTATTTGTACTGATCTGGAACAAACTTGGAGTGCGCAGTGCTACCCCACAGACCAAGTTTCTTCAGCGCATTTATGAGTCCGTTGCGACCTGGAGTACCTCCTGGTCCACTTGTAATACGGTATGTCGGGCAACGGCCTCCACAAGCGTCGATCCGAACACCGAGGCCAAACTCTTTCGCAAGGTCGTACGCGACGCATTTGATGGCGTCATCTGGAGTGGTTATTCCTGGCGATCGTTTTAGGGTTCCGTCCCCGACGAGGACGCCGAGATCGTAGGGATTGATCGGATAGTCGTCGGCAGAGTAGGCCGCAGCAAACTCATCGACCCTTGGTCGATAGAGCACCGTGTGCCGCCTGAAGTTCTGAGACGCCAGCATCCACTCGCCTACGGAGATATCAATCAGCTCGCCGTCGCGTCGGCTGCCGTCAGACACCGACCACATCACGGTAAGAGTGTGCCCAAGATTGACTGTAAAGGGGTCGCCCTTCTTTGGCGTAATCCGCACCATCGGCTGCCGCCCACGATGAAGTTCGAGCACTCGACGAGGACCGTCTACGCCGATCAGCGAGTCTCCGACGCAGACGTCCTCAACTCTCTTGCGCGTCCCATCAGCCATGAGCACGAGTTCACCGGCAGCGTGGCATCCGCACGGGGCATAGAGAACTCCACCGATGATCCCGTTGCGAAACTTCCTGACGACCTCGTCGACAAGCCGATCCTGCTCACGCTTCAACTCTGGCATCTTCTTCTGCAGTTCGTCGTTGAACGTGAACTTTGTTGGAACTCCTACAGACGTCCGATCAACGCAGGAGAGATTGCACAGCGACCTGCTGTTACGCATCAGGGACATCCCGTACGCCCGAGGAACGGATATCCAGTCTCCAGTGTCGTCGTACAAGAAGATTGTTGACGCCGTATCGCCGAAGCCGTACTTGTTGTTAGACGATTTACGAAGCGTAAGATGCCGTCGCAGTTCCTCAAGCTCGTCTGCCGTAAGGATAGACTTCGGGATCATTAGCGACGAGTCTAGAATAGGCGACATCGCAGTCATCGTGATCATCACTCCTCCCCCCTATTGGGGGGCTGCGCAGGGTCACGCCGATACACCGTCTTCGATATCGTCCTCGTCGTCCTCGTCGTCCTCGTCAACGACGTCGGCAGCGCCGTCCGCTATCGTCTTCTTCTGCTTCGGCGCGTTCTTTGCGGCTACCCAATCGTCTCCGATACCCGCTTCTGCCGGGAATTCGATGATCGGAGTACGTATGGCGTTTCCCATCCGATGGGACATCCACACCGCCACATCATCAGCCACTTCCGCAGGGGCCTCCATTACGAGTTCGTCGTGAACTTGAACGAGCAACTTAATAAGTGCCCATACACTTGCTGGAAAATGCAGCATCTTGCTACCCGCGTTGACGGGTTCACCACGGCGGCCTGCGCATATGTCAGCAAATATGTCGCGCATCGCGATCTGGATGATATCCTGACTCGACCCTTGGACCAATGAATTCCACGCTACCCAGCCGTCCCACCAGACATCCGATGGATCACGGCCATAGCAGAACGGGAAACGTCGGAGTCTCCCGGTAATGAGCTTCACGCGGCCCGTCTCGACAATATCCTTCACACAGTGGTCGTGCATCCTAACAATCTCGGGATACAGCTTCGTCAAGAACATCTCGCGAAGCGTCGTAGCCTCGGAGTACGGTACTTCGGGATTGGCCTGCGCAAAAGCGTCAGCGGATCTGCCATAGAAATAACCGAAATTACAAATTTTTGCGTTGCGCCTAGCCTCCTCAGCTCCAACAGCGGCCTCGTTGAACCTATCTACGCCCATGGCGTCATACGTCCGCCGCGTCGCCTCGTGAAGATCGATGCCTTTAGCGTACTGATCTACGATGTGCGACTCCCCAAAAACACGGTACGCAAGAAAGCCTCCCATGCGCAGCTCAAGCTGATTGTAGTCCGCCACCACGAGCTTCGTACCTGGGGCCGAGATAAATGCCTCACGTATTCCACCCTTCGAAGAAATGTTCTGAAAATTCGGCCCATTACTACTATTGTGGCAGCAGATTCCCCCGGCGATGAAGTTGTGGCATCCCTCTACTTCGATGTCGTAGACACTGACAATGTCGCCACGATCCTCAATAGCCGTGATTGTGCGGCCATTGGTAGGAATGTGTTGGGACAATCCAATGTGACCGTCGGTGGCGTCCAACGACCGTCCGAGCACACGAGTTCCGGGGACCGCCGCAGCGGCAGCAACATACGACCCGTCCGCTACGCGGATACGATGCTCCGGAGTCATGTCGACGAAGCCGCCAACTTGATTATCGTCCCGAATCCAGTGTACACGAATAACGTGCTTATGCCCAGTCTTACCGGCCCAACAGATCCTCCGAAAAGCGAGTTGAGATTTGTCGTCGTAGCAGTAGGCGTAGCCGCCAGGACGAACGTCCTCGATCGGGATTCCGGCGGGATACTTCGACACGTCCCTGGTCACGTCGATCATCGTCCCCTTGGCGATACACAGGCGGCCGGTAACCGTGCCTGTTAGCCTAAAGTTGGATCGAACACGACCGTCGTGGGATAACTTTGCTCGCTCCTGCAGCGGAATGGCGTATGTCGTGAGAAGCTTCTTCGACTTTCGGTACTCCGTAAGCTTCTCAAATAGCGGGTGGTCCTTCTTATACCGGCGCAACGTCTGCTTGTCTGTTGCCCACTGCCGAGATTTGAGTTTCCACTCATGTCCTCGGCGAACAGGAACTTTGAGCACGCTATTTGGTCCAAAGAGCAGTGTCGCCAGCTGCTTCGACGACCCCGGATTGAACTTTGGATTTCCCGACATTGTACGAAGCTCGCCAAGAACAGAATCGTTCTGTTTGACAAGCTCCTGCTCGACCTTCTTCAGCCGATTAACGTCGATGTTGCATCCATTTATTTCCATCTCAACAAGCACTCGGATCATCGGCATCGAGATTCTCTCGAAGACCTTCAGAAGACCCGCGTCCTGTAGCTTTGCGAAGAGATGATCAGCCCAGATGATGTAGGTGTACTTAGCGTCATTTGCAGCATACTGAAGTGCGTGAGGGTCGACAATTCCCTCGATAAGGCGAGTTGACTCAAACTCATCCATGTTGACTCCGAGGAGGATCTTTGCTTGCTTCTTGAGACCGATCAACCTCGTCCTCGCCAGCGTCTCGTCCAATAGCCAGGCGGCGACCATGCCGTCTGCGTCTTTGGTCTTTATCTCAAAACCGCAGACCGTGAGAAAGCGGATATCAAATCCACCATTCCACGATATTGCAAGCTTATTTGGGTCGCTGAAAACGTGCGCAATTCGCTTGAATACTTCGGGATCGCGCCAAGGAACGTGGGGCACAGGCCCCGCAAAAGGGATGGCCCATGCCCCATCTTCAGTGGCAAGCGATAGGACCAGAAGTTGGTCCTTGAACGGGTTCAGTCCGGTCGTCTCAATGTCGAACGCGAACTGAGGGTGCCGGTCAATTGACGCAATCGCGTCATCAAACAACGCAATAACAGATTGCGACATAGTCTCGCCTGCCTTTCAGGGTGAAGTTATCGTCCCAAGGCAGTGCGACTAGAAGTCGATGGCGTCAGCGGGGCTATCGCCAGACTTCGCGTCCCCCGAATCGCCACTCGCAGCACCGACGACGGCCTTTCCTGAGAAGCCGCTCGTCTTGTTGTCAGACGCGCTCTGCTTCGCGCGTGGGGGTGCCACGCGACCCGACTTCAGCAGCGTGTCAAGCTCGTCCCGCGACTTCGGGGTGAGCAGCTGCTCGTAGTTGTACGGGTCGATCGTGATGGCGTCCTGTCCCTGCTGCGGCTTAGGAAGCAGCGCCGCCACCTCGTCACGCGACATCTTCTTGATGAACTCAAGATCGTCGCCCGTCACGACGCTGCGCTCACCGGCGCGCGATACGTGGAACATGCAGTGCTGGAACTGCTTGTCAGGGATGCGGCCGTCCTTCGCGTACTGTGCCTGCTTGATCCTGATCCGCTCGATGCCGTCAATCTTCGCGGCGAAAAGCTTCTTCGACCACTTCTCGACGCCGTTGTCGTCCTCGTACGAGGCGAGGACCGTATACATCCCAATGTAGTACTTGTAGTGTCCGGCAGAGCAGATCGGGCACGGCGGCGTGATCTTCGCGACGCACGTGAGCCAGTTCTTCCAGTCGCCATCAATCGTCAGGTTGTGCTCGCTGATGCAGAACGGAACAATCGGCTGCTTCACGACTTCCCCGGAACCGGGAAGCTCTACGGCGCGAGTGCGCGTAAAGTCATCCAGGAACACGATCCTGCTCGTCTGTCCGACCTTCAGGAAGAACCGCCACGGCGTGAGCCTCTTCTTCTCCCTGTCAAGCTTCTCCCTCTCGACTCCTTGCGGACCAGTCTCGAACCAATTAGCCATGGTATTCAATCTCCTTTGTTTTTCCTGGGGTATATGCGATATTGATAATGATATGTGGCGTGAACAAGGCGGGGGTGCTCCTTCCAATTTCCTTATCGCTCATCACCAATAACCTATCACGTATCACTTATCGCGACGTCGAAATATGCCACGTCCATCCCTACATGTCAAGCACTATAAAACAAATTCTGCCCGCGAAATCGCGTCGTCAAATTCCTGCTTGTCGACGATCTTGCCCGGATCTTTTCCTTCTGCACAAATTACCGTGAATTGCCTTATCTTCCCTCGCAGCTGCCCGACACACTGAGCTGTGCCCTTCCTCCCCGCATCGTCTCCATCAAGCATCCAATACACCGGGAGACCCCATCGGAGCAGCTTGCGTTCGTGCCAGGTCGTGAGCTTCGATCCCAGTAATGCCACGACATTTCGAATTCCATACTGCCACGGAGTCCAGACGTCGGGCATCCCCTCGACAACGATCACCTTGTCGAGAGTCTGGTCTACCTTGTCCTCACCATAAAGGTATTGTCCCTTCTTGAAGTTCCAGTATGCAAGCCATTTTGGCTGCTGCTCGGCATAGATCGAACGGCCCATGAGACCGACAAGGTCGTGCTCAGTATTTCTAATGGGGACCACGAGCCTGTTCCGGGTCTCGTCGAAGCCTAATTCCCAGTATTTACATGCGTCAATCGTGAGTCCTCTCCCCTTGGGCGGCGGATCAATTGCGTACCGTGGAACGCGACGAGCAAATGGAAGAAGCATGCCGTCATCGAAGGTGACCTCGGTCTCGTCCTCAGGCTCGGGGTTGAAGATAGCGTCAAGGCGAGCCTGAAGATCGCTGCGCTCCAGCGACTCGGCCAGCTCAACAGCCTCGTCATACTTGCCCCCAGCGAAATGGTTTCGCATCTTGATGAGCTGAACGAACGTCCCTGTCCACCCGCATGCTGCCGACCAGCACATGCACGGAGAATCCCCGACTGGGTTCACCTTGATCGACATGCTCGGCCGATCGTCACGACCGTTTGGATGCTGCCACGTGGCAAGAGGGCATTCTGCGTATACGTTGTGGCTCCCGGCCGTAAATGTCGAGATGTCAATTTTCTTTAGCAAACGAACGATGCTCGTTACATCCACAGAGTACCCCCAGCTTCTCTAGAACGACACCGCAGCAACCCCAGCGCCGCCGCCACCCTTCTCCGGAATAAGCTCGGACGCCTGTACTTGCCGAATAAACTCAAAATTCATTTCGTTCAGATCCCAGCGGATAAGCATCGAGAAATCTTCGCCTTCACGATGCTCCATGATCGATATCAGCATGCGCTTCGATGCTTTCAAATCCTCGTCACGATACATAGCCAGACATACGTGGCAGTTGTGGGCTATGACCCCGTCTACCCAGAACATGTGTTCTACAGAGTTAGTGATGACGTCGTACATCATCTCAGTTTTTCCGCTTGGTTTCACTTCAACAACAGTCGCGATCACAGGACTTCGAGGAATAGCCCATTTTCCCCGACGCGGCCTCTGCATCGCGTCCCGCAACAAGCACTGTTTTCTCTGGCCAACGAATCCTATCAGCTCTGCAAAAGCGGCCAGACCTGAGTTAGTAATCAACACGCGATAGGGTTGGTGCCGTCCGAGACGGGACATTGTAATTGGAAACACGGAACAGTCGATTCCAAGACTCTGTAGAAGTGTGGCAGATTGGTAGGCAAGACGAGGCGATACTGACGTCAGCATTACGTGCCCCGCCTTGGGATCTACGTGCCCGTCAGTTTCAAATAGTCCTCTGAGAAATGCCCGCCAGACGTTAGAGGTACCGCGCAAAATCCCCGACGGAACTTCTTTGTTGTGTGCAATTCCTTTTGTGAGTCCGTAAACGGAATACGCATGACGAGCAAGCTCTCGACACGCTAACGCGGCAACAACAGTATTCCCATGACGACTGATTGACGGAAACCTGACCCCAAAAGTCTTCGAAAGAAGTCGGTCAACCTCGACAATAACATCGCTATCGTCGACATGCCCGCTAAGGGTCCATTGCCGTTCGTCGGCGACCCACCCATCGCCAGTAAAAATACCGAGAATAAGCGCGATCGATTCGTCTACATCAAAAGGAAGCTTGATGTCCCGCCCATGGACCCTCCGCTCATCTATGCGCGACGGCGCTCCGTCCGACTCTCGCATCAAGGGCTTTGCCCGACAGATGGCATCACCCGGACGAATGTCTTCGACAGCGGCCCACGAGGTACGGCCATTTTCTAGAACCAGGAATCGGTGATCCTTCGATGCCCGAACAATCTGCCCGTTATCAAGATGTATTTCATAGACCGGCTTCTTCCCCGTCTTTACGACCCGAGCAGGCACACTGCGCTTTCCATTCCACACACGAAGTCCCGCCGTCCCGACAACCGAGTCAATCCTAACAATGCCGTCATCAGTCGAAATCAACGAGTCCCCTGGTAGGCAGTTTTGCACCAATTCGTATGCGTACCCGATCTGACTCGCGTCTCCACTGAGTGATCCAGGCTTCAGCTGCCGATTGAACTGGGTGGTCATCAGAACAGGCTTCTGAATCCGCTGGGCCATTGGTTGTAGTTCGTCGGCTACCGCCGATACCTTGTCGTACTTGCTCTTCCAGTGCCCCGTACTCGGTTGCATTAGATATACACCGTCAATGAGGACCACGTCAGGATTCAGATCATGCACCAAGGTTTCAACATCAGCCGGACACTTGACGAGTCCGTCTCCCGCTATCCAGAACTCGCCCTCCTTCGCGAGCCTCTTCATCTCCTCGACATAGCGATCGATGCCATCGATGCCGAGCAACCCGGCACGGAAGTCGCCAAAATCTAGCGTCGAATATATCGCATCAAATCGTCGGATGATTGCCGCTGACGACATCTCCATGGTAATCATCAAGGGCTTGAGCCCCTGCCGGATCAGTTCGCGCATAAACAGAATGCACCCGAAGCTCTTTCCGGTCTTCTTCGCCGCCACCAGCACCCAAAGTTCTCCGGGGTGCATTCCGCGAGTCACGATATCGAGCTGCGGCCACGGAGTCTTGAACCCGTCAATCATTCCATGAAGCTTCTCAAGATCGATCTGCTGCTGGACTCGGTCGTCAATGGTTAGCCGAGGATCGACATACGAGCGGCGACCGAATTGCCACGGAAGCGTATCGCCGACGATCTTGCGAGCCGCCCCTATCGCACCTGCGCCGTCCTCTACCTGCAACTTCGCAATAATGTCACGAGTATGGGACCCCGTGATAACACAAACCTTCTTCGAGAACAGCTTTTCGGCGTAGTAGGACAGCGGCTCCGGCGCGAGGTCGGTGATCGCCACACCCGCGTCGGCCTTTATGGTGTCGAGGGTCGGGCACTTACCGTGTTTTTGCACGCACTCCGAGATAAACGTGAACGCCGTCTTTCCTTCGACGGAAGGAAAAAGTTCCACCGTCAGACCCAGGCGGCGGGCTTCTCCAAGACCCTCATGTTCTGCGATACGACGGCAAGCTTTCAGTTCGTCACTCATTCTCCTAGAATCTCCCTCTTCAGATGTGTCGTCTCGTCGTTACGCCAGTTCTTGCCGTCAACATACACAGGAAGCGCGGTCGCTCTAATAATCTCGAAAATGCTCTCGCCGTACGTTGTTTTGAGCGAGTCAAAGAGATTGGTCGTGTACACGAGTGCTCGCTGACGGTTTGACCGGAGCCGGATGATCCGCTCCACCAGAGAGGTCACCCACGCGCTTTGGTGCTCCGCGCCGAGATCATCCAGGATAAGCAGATCGACCCCGATCATTCGGTCCCAGATTGTTGTGCGCATTTCCTCGTTGAACATCCTGTTTTCAATCTTCTGGTCCGACAGCTCCGAGACCGGCATGAAGAACGCCGTCCCTCCGTGGCACACGACCGCTTTCGCAACGATGACCGCCGCCCCGCTCTTTCCGGTCGAGAATCTGCCGTGAAACAGGAGTCCTCGTCCGTTACGTATATGATCCGCCAATTTGTCGAGGTACTTCCGCAGAACGGCCTTGTACATAAGCCCGTCCGGAATGTCGGCTACCGTGCACTGCCACCACCGTCGCCCGACATTCATCCGTTGCATGTCGGCGGGAGTTATTTTGTCGAAGATTGGACTATCCTCGATAAAGCTCATCGCTATCGCCCCCTAAAATCAGTCCACGCATCAATGATTCCCTGCATCTCAAGTAGCGACAGCCGCTGGAGTTTTGGAATGTAGTAGCGTTCGCCGCTCTTCTTGATGCCAAATCGCCTCAGTTGGACTTTCTGGTCTCCCCCGTCGTATCGGCAGACGCTGACTTCAATCCCGGTGGATTTTCCGGCGATTTCAACGCTCCTCTGAAACAGCAACTCGTCCTTACTCGCGTCGTAGCTCATAGCTCCCCCCATCCGAGAACCGATACACCAAAAGAGCGTGCCTTATCCTGCACTTCTTCCGGCGACCCGCACATGAATTCCGTATCGGCGACGATGTCCGCGACACCGCGCTCCGTCTCGTGGTCATCTATCGGCCCCTGATCCTTTCGATGCAGACGAACGATAGTCGCGCCAAACTGCCTGCGCAGTTGCACTGCCTCCATCGGTAAGCGCACGTCTGAAACCACTACTCGCGCGCCACACCCGATAGCTTCCCCAATTTGGTCACAGCATCGACGCAGCCAGTAGTGTTTATCTAGTCTGCGTCGAACCGATCCAAGATCCTGAAGGGGCCTTCGATAGTAGGGTTCTTTGAACTCCTCGATCACTGCCACGGTTATTCCAAGAAGCTTTGCAAGCTCTCGCTTTATTTCGTCGCCTATTGCGAGCCGCACAACTTTCGGGAATGCGTCCCGTAGTACCGAACAGAAAGTGTCCTTGCCCGACCGCTTGTACCCGACTACGCCTACCACCTGTATGCCGGAAGTGTTCAATTGTCCCCCCACCCAACGTCCGGAACCTTCGCCGCAGGATCTACGCGGTGCGTGCGGCTCGTCAGCCCTATTCCCGATTGCGCGAGTGGAGCAAGTTCCCGACGAAGCGTGAACGCCGCGTAGAATGTCGGCGTTGGCGTCTTCGCAACACGCGGCCATTTCTCCATGACAACCGCCCATCTCGTCACCACCATGTCGAACAGCTGAACGATGTCGCTGATCTTGTACTCTTCAAGCATCTTCCGGCAGTTGCCAATCTCGCGGCCGGTGGGATCTACTGGAACAACGTCTGGATACGTGGTGATCATGCAACGCTGAAACTCATTCCATATCGCACGTGCTGTCTGTGGATCGTTGGAGTCTGCTGGCAATGAATCGGCCGGAGCCCCGATCTTCGTCTTCGACCGCGACGTGAGCTTGGTATCTGCTTTTCGCGCAAGCAACCCTTTCAGCGCAGGCTCCTGCTCGCGCGGAACCTCCCCCCCGAAGCCGGTACGCTGGTTGCCGTTTGCCGTTCCAGTTTCCGTCCGGTCCGTTCTGCCGGGTCGTTCCCGGCTATTGTCCGACAGGATAGTTATGTCTTTAACGGCTACGTCTTTATCGGCAGCGGCCGTTTGGCTATCGCCGGGGGTCTGTCCAGTCGATTGGACGATCTGCGTGCCCCCCGTCGTTGGATTTTCAACCTGTCGTCGTTGGGTGGGTCCAACGATGACGTTGGATGGAGCCAACGACGAAATATCCGGGTCTAGGTCATGAATCTCCAGTGAATCGCCGTCGTCGGCAGACAGAGGCGCGTCATCTGGGATATCTGGAAGCGCCTGCGCGTAAATGGGCCGAGGATCACAGATGTACGTGATCGAGCTTCCCCCAGGACGACGGGTGCGCTCAATGAGCCCTCGGGCGGCAAGCTCCATGATGTGTCGCGAGACGCTCCATTCAGACTCGCAAGTAAGCTCGGCCAGCCGCGATCGGCTTACCCACGTCACAAGATAGTTCGTCTGTGCAACACGCTTCCACCGACCGTATCGAACAAGTATCGTGTAGATGAACCGCGCCTTAGCCGTAAGCGCCGTGTCCTCCAGCACGTGGTTCGATATGATTGTGAAATACCCCGTATCCGTCCATCCCTTGCTCATCCTGCCTCCTAATCTCCCCACAACTGCCATTGCGGCTTCGCCGGAGCGCCGATCGGATGCGGGTAGGGTGATCGGACGTCCTCGGTCGAATCAGCTCGCTGTAGTGCCTCCTACGAGCACTGTCGCGCACACAATATTTCACGATTTCTCTTGATTCCGCTTCCCCTCAGAAGTAGTCTTCAAGAGTTCCGTTCACGCCCGGCCCACCACCGGGCAAACTCTGAATGAGCCGTCGACTCGAAAGGGTTGACGGCTCGTTCATTTTCGGCCACTGATGCCCGACGTTGTAATTGTCCACTTGTGTACACCATTCACCTGGGCTAGTTTGCAGTCAAAATCCACTTGGGTTAGTTTGCAGTCAAGCAGCACCGTTGACTGACTGCCATCCTCGTATAGAGTGGACGGCGGCTCCATGAATATGAAGCGAAACGCCATTCCTGCTGTTTCACATTGCCGTATCATTTTAAGTAGCTGGTTTACGCGCTCTGTTGACGCCTCAAACTCAATGGTTGTGGTGGCCGATCCCGAAATCGGGAGACCCGAAGCTAAGTCGCCAGCCGACGATGTGAATGAGGTAAGCAAGGCGGACACATAGAGCGGGGCTAAGTCAGCGTACGCGATCCCAATCCAACCGACTCTACCGCGCTCGCCGTCACGACCGAGGAGCTTCGTATAAGACAGCGGCGATCCTGAGATGCCGGGTGGGACAGCACAAGCAGCGCTCCGACTAGAGACAACAGTTCTCATCACCAGTTCCGTTCACGATGTTCGAGGGTCACCATTTCCTCGAACATTGAGCCAAGGGGTCCTTATAGCACGCGGCTAAAGTGCGTGTCAACGCTTTTCCGATTTTTGATCATGGGGCATCGCGTACGCCATCCTCGGCGATGATCCGGCTTCGTTCTCGCAGAAGCACGCCGCCAAATGCGGGCGCAAACTCCGTGATCAGACTGTCTATGCCGTCGTATCTAACGAACGTGTTTTGCGGCACGTACGACTTTGGCTCGTTGGTGCCAACGCCGACGTGCATGGTCTCTATGTGAGCAGCGTGCAAACGCTTGATGACACACGTCACGTGCTCCTTGAACTTCGAGTCGGGAGCGGGGTGGCCATTAGGGGCGCCATCGCATATTGTAATCAGCAGCTTTCTCTGGCGAGGCTGCTTTGACAGCCTCCTTGCAGCCCACCAGATGGCTTCTCCTTCAGTCGTGCCGCCGCCAGTCCACGCTGCTGCCGCATACATCCTATGCAATATGTCGCTGCGACTGGTCATCTCGAACGGCTTGACGATGATCAGCTTTAGCGGATTTGTACGATGATAGTAAATGCCCGGTATTTCACGCGAACAGTTGCCGCCGACGACGTAGCCGGTCGTGAACCCGAGACACTCGAACGGAACGCGAATCAGCCCGCACGTCTCCGCAAGGATGTAGCCGAGCTGCGCGCAGAGATACTGCGCATACCCGGCCATTGATCCGCTCATGTCGAGGAGCACGCTGATGGCAATATTAAGTGAGGGCCGCTGTAGCCGCCGCTTGAAGATGCGCTTATCTGCCATGGCGACTCTTGCCAGCCGCGTGTCGTCAAGATTCCCGCAGTCGCGGTCTTTTACCCACAACCGACGCCGGGAGAGAAGCGCACGAAGAAGCCGCCGTTGAAACGTCCCCAGCTTCGCGCGAATGTCCGCCCGGAACTCGGCGGGCGAGACGGTCGGCAGAACGGCTGAGCCACGACCCATCGACTGACGACCGTCTGCGGTGCACCGGAGGAGTCCCGTCGTTCGTGGTTCAAGATCGATGATGACGTCATTCTCTGTGAATGCCCGATATCCTGGAGGACACTGATCAAATAGGTGATCGCGAGGATGCGTATTACTCTTGGCGCATCGCCGCTCCAACTCGGCTTGCTCTGCCTCTGAGACAGGCTCAAAGTCGTCCATCATCTTATCCATCTCTGAGCTGTCGTCGGGACTACAAGCGAAAAGAAGACCTTCATCATCAGAGGTGTCGCCAGAATCGCCGCCAGAATCGCCGCCCGATTCTCCGGTGTCGGGAGACTTGCCGTCATCGCCGGACTTAGCCTTATCTCCGCGATCAGTGGCGTCGTTGTCGGAAGCATCCGCGTCGGAGGACTTCTCGTTAGACTGATCCTCCCCGCTCGCAGCATCATCCCCGGAGTCTGCGTCGTCAGCATCCTCGGGAGTCGCAGTGTCTGACCCGTTGGCGGAAGAGCCGTCCTGCGAATCAGACTCGGCTGACCCAGACTCGTCGTCACCAGACTGCTCGTCACCAGACTGCTCGTCACCAGACTGCTCGTCACCAGACTGCTCGTCACCAGACTGCTCGTCACCAGACTGCTCGTCACCAGACTGCTCGTCACCAGACTGCTCGTCACCAGACTCGTCGTCACCAGACTCGTCGTCACCAGACTCCTGCTTGTTCTGCGATTTCTGCTGGCGCTCCGTTTCCCCAAAAGCCCCGCCGTCGGACATCTTGTCCTTCTTGTCCTTCTTGT
>Ga0307376_10001764_pt1 | contig 22496 bp, 26 predicted proteins | sample TR2MG_FD_202536 | JGI IMG/M metagenome (GOLD analysis project Ga0307376, IMG submission 202536) | Soil microbial communities from Risofladan, Vaasa, Finland - TR-2 | ecosystem: Environmental > Terrestrial > Soil > Coastal area > Acid sulfate soil | place: Finland: Risofladan, Vaasa | collected...
TATCCATTAAGGTCTGAAAACTCATCATCATATGGTTCGTTACCACCCTGTGTATTGAATATTGCTTTGTCTTGAATAGGCATGTCGATTGCTGACATAGGTATCGGCTCAAGTCCAAGATTAATATCTTCATCTTCATAATCCTCCTCTCCACTACCAAGTGAATTTTCGAATTCATCTGTATCCATCATTTGGTCTTCTGCGGAAACATCTTCTTTGAAACTACTTAAGCTTTCTCTGATTAGTTTTTGTATTTCTTTTTTGTCCATGAGATTGTTTTAGTAATAAATAGACAAAAAAAAGCCCCCTTTAATAAGAAGGCTTTAAAAATTAATCCATTGATTTTTTGAAGATTTTAAATTCATCTCCATCGCTTAGGAGTGAAGAGTTTCCAATGACGTTTGATATTCTCAAAGCTTCATTGAATAGCTCTGTATTCTTTTTGTTGCTTAGAGGTATTTTGTTTCCTTCTTGTATATTTAGAGTGTGGAGATATAGTTCGATTGAAATAAAATTTCTTTTGTTGTTGTAGTTGATGTTCTCTGGAATATTCTTGATATAAATATTATCTTTTTCATTTGTAAAATACTCGCTAACCTGTAAATTAGGTTTTAAATCTTTTTTATAGATGTTTCCGAGCTTTTTGTTTAGAATGCTTTTTAGAAAATCTTGAGACTCATCTTCCAGTTCTATTGTGGGTTTTGCCCAAAAACTAATGAATATATAAATTGTTTCTGGAGCCTCTCTGTTCTCAACGGTTCCAATTTTTACATTGATGTTCTTATTGTCTAATAAATCGTCATCAACTTTAATCTCTCTTGCTGTTCTTTTTATCTTTACTTCCATGTTTTAATTATTTCCCTTAATAAAAGAAATATAGACAAAGAAACTATCGAAAACAAAAAAAGTGAGAATTAATTCTCACTTTTTCTTGCATAGTATAAAAATAATCGCTATAGAATTATTTTAATTCGTTTAGTTCTTGTTTTAAATCAATGCACTCAAGTATGTGTTCATCCATTTGAGCTGGAGCAACATTGTTCATTTTTTCTAATTTATCCTTAAATCCAATTAAAGTGTCGTGATGAGCTTTGTCGGATTCTTCGAGCAATGAATCAATCAATTCAATGCTTTCTTTTTTGATGGCATTAAAATAATCAACCTTATCCTTGTTGTTAGAAAGTAGGACAGATAACACTTCTTTTTCACCCTCGTTCAAGTGTTCGTATCTTTCGTTGAAGTTGTTTACTGCAAGTTTGGTTACAAACTTCCAAGCGCCCTTTAACATAGGAGCGTCATCTTTTTCAGAAGATACTTCTTCTGCAGCAACCTCTCTTGTTAAGTGTTCTAATACAAACTCATACGCTTCTCCTTCTGATTCGAAATCAGAGAAACCTTTATTTGTAACAGATTCGATAAGTGTGTTAATTGCTTCAAACAATTTACCATTGTTATTATTAGCAACAACGTGACTTACGTCTGGAGCACCAAGAAGTTCATATCTAAGTTGCTTATTCTCGAATATCATGTTGTTCCAGTTGGAATCTTTAAACATGCTCAAGTTTTGATTCAAAAACCTTTCAGCTAATCTTTCTTTCGGGAATGGCTTGCATTCTTGAATGTTCTTATAGATTAGTTGTTGTTTTTTTAGGTCTGGGCTCAATTGAGTTTTAGAAACGTATTTCTCAAGCGTAGTGCTTTTGTTTTCTTCCATCAATTCTTTTGAAGATAATCTTGCAATACTATCTCTTATTGCCCCGAAGTTATAACTAATGTTTTTCATTGTAAAAATTTTATAGAGTACTCTTTATAATAAATACACTAAAAAAGACAATATATCAAGAATAATTTTGTTGGAGTAACTTTTTTCTATATCTTCGCTTCGACAATTAAATTTTTTAATAAATAACAGAGTATTATGTCTAAGTATTTAAAAGCCACGGACAACCTCAACTTCTTCAATCAGATTGTAAAGTCTGACAATGGTAGCCAAAAGGTTGTAGATGTATCAGCGCATCACACATTCATTATAGACTGTTCAGGTTCAATGTGGGGAGAATTAGACTCCATTAGAAGAGACCTTCACAACAAAATTTCTACCATGCTTAAGCCAAGTGACTCAGTTACTTTGATTTGGTTTTCAGGTAGAGGCGAGTGCGGAGTTCTTCTTGAAGACTATCATGTGAACGGAGCAGTAGAGTTAAGTAAGGTAAAAAACCTTATTGACAAATATTTAACACCGCAGTGTTTGACTTCGTTCAAAGAACCGCTTGTTGAATTAAAAGGAGTAATCAAGAGAGTTTCTCAAAGAAACCCAGATATGCTTCACACAATGTTCTTCTTGACTGACGGTCACGATAATCAGAACAACAAAAATGACATCATCAAAGCAGTTGAAGATGTTAAAGAAGAGCTTGCAAGTGCAATCATCGTAGAATATGGATGGTACTGCAACAAACAGCTTCTTAATGAAATGGCAACCACAATCGGTGGAGTTCACACATTCAGTGAAGGATTTGATGATTACGAGCCATATTCTGAAAAAGTATTTACTGGAGGTCAGACAGCTAAGAGACGTTACGTTAAGCTTGACCATACACCATACAATAATGTTGTGTTCAACATTGTTGACGGTGACATCATTACTTACCTTCCAAATGAAGATAATGAAATCTTTTTAAGCGTTGAAGGTGATGTAGAGTTATTCTACTTTACTGAAGAAACTCCAAACGCAACTTGTCTTGGTGATGATAACTTCATTTCTGATGCTATTCTTGCTGGAGATACTTCTGATTCTATTTTCGCAGGACTTTATGGGGCAGCTTTCGCTTACTCAAGAAGAAGTGATTATAACACAGTTTCTGAAGTATTAGGATGTTTAGGTGATGCTTATTTGATTACTCAGAAAGCAAACACTTTCGGTACTCAAAAAATAAACGAGCTTGAAGCTAAGTTTATCGGAGCGATGAACAATGTTGACCAAAGATATACTGAAGGATACAACCCAGACTTAGAGCCTGCGGAAGATGCTTTCTGTGTTATGGATTTGTTTGACACACTTATGTCAGATGATGATAACGTTTGGTACCCAAGACACGAGGCGTTCAAATACAAAAGAACAGGTGGAAAAGCTGTAGCTGTTAAAGCTGAAATAACTGATGAAGACAAAACTGCTCTTTCTGATTTATTGAACGAAGGAGACCTTGATGGTCTTGAGGCTAAGCTTAAAGAAGTTAAGTCAAACGTTGTTGAAGCAATGAAGTTCCAATTTAATGAGGAAATGCCTTCATCATCATTCTCAAGTCTTACTTGGAATGAGAAAAGAGCAAATCTTTCAGTTCTTGTAAACTTCCAAGGGTATGTAAATATCCCAACTAACAACTTCGGACTTGATACTAAGTTTGATACTCAAATCTTCAGAAACTACACAATCATCCAAGATGGTGTAATCTGGACTTATGAGCTACCAGTTAGCTTGAGCAAAACCACTTTCGATACATTACAAGCTAATGGATTACTTGAAGGTGAGACTTTTGCGGAAGGAGCAATCTATGTTCTTAACTACTCTACACTTCCTGTAATCAACAGACAGATGGTTCAATCTCTTTCTGCCGAAGCATTGTTCAAAGAATCTCACGAACTTGCGAAGCTTAAAGCGTCTAACTATGTGTTTGGACAATACAAGAAAAGATTCTTCGATGGCGCAAGCAAAGGATTTCTTGACCTTTATGGTGCAGATGCAACTGAGTGGCTTAAGGAAATTGGTCTTACAGCTAACGGGTTTAGTCCTAAGAGCAAAGTAGAGAAGATGAATGAGGAAATTGAGGTAAACACACTTGAGGTTAAAATCAAAGGCCTTACAGCTAATCCTACGAAGAAAGAGTTTGACTCTGCTGAAAAGAAAATCATTGCTGGACTTGACGATAGTCTTTCTGGTAAAGAAGCTCTTGCTGCTCCAGCAATTAGAGAATTCATTGCTTTCGAGAAAACAATTGACAGTCTTCCAGAAGATAAAAAGTCAATTATGATTGAAGAGTGGATTTATGCTAAGTCTGATGATTTCAGAAAAACTAAGACTAAGCTTATGGGTCAAATCTCAAGAGCCAAGTTTTTAACGATAGTTGGTAAATCTTGGTTCTCAGAATTTGAGAGTAGAGAAGACAACGAAATGACTATTCCATTTGATGGAGCAGACGTTACTTGTACTGTTATCGACAAACAAGAAACTATCAAGTTATAATCATTCTCTCAAGGATGAAAAGAAAAAAGGGACTCATTAATTTGAGTCCCTTTTTTATTATGCTAATTCTTTTGATTTCACCTTTTCCATTATCTGTTCATAGAGTTTGACTCTATTTCCAGTAACGTTCGTAATCTCATATTTATCTTTAACAAATTCATGTAGATTTTCTGCAAGCTCCGTTCTGTATCCTGGGTCTTCAATTACTCTTTTCATGTGTTTGTACCAATCTTTCTGGTCATTCTTAACAAGAAGTCCAGTTTTACCATCTTCAATCAACTCTTTGTAAATACCAAAGTCTTGAGCAATAAGAACTTTCTTTTTCATACCAGCTTCAATAATCTTAAGCTCCGACTTAACTTCATTAAATACGTGTCTTCTCTTAATTTCTTGAACACTAACTTGTCCATCTGGTCTTTTATGTTCTTTTCTTTCAATCCATGTATCAATCAAAGGAGCTAAGCAAACATCACAATAGTCATAGTGCTTACCATATTGAGTAAGCGGAAGAGTCCATCTTCTCACGTAATCTTTTTCATACTGCAAATCCTTATAATCGCTTGATTTAGGTTTGGCAATTTTATTAAGCCACTTGTAATATTCTGGGTCATCTTCTGCGCCTTTGTGGTTGCTTGTAAAGAAGTTTTCAAATTTAAGCCACACAGTCTCTTCTGGTCTAATCGGCCTTGTTCGCCCTTGTCCGTTTGGTCCCATTTCAGTAATACTTCCTCTGGTATCAAACCCACACATGATAATTTGAAACTTGTCCTTTAATTCATTGTTTGACCAAAGTCTCTGAAATCCAGTTTTCATAAGCTCCAGGTCATGTAAGTGAGAAGAACCACCAATCCATGAGATTCTACATCTATCTGTTGGGTTATCTTGAACTTCAGTCTTCCACATTTTATGCTCCATGTTCAAAGCATTAGGAATTACAATAACGTTGTCATTAAATTTTCTTATTTGCTCAGCAAACACTTCAGTAGTTGTCGTTACATAATCAACAAGCTTAAGGTTTCCACTAATCTTCTCAGATAACTTTTCTTTCTTCACGATTTCGTAAAGAGGGTGTGTTGATGGCGGCTCCCAGAAATCATCAATATCCATAATTAATATTGTTCCTGCAGCTTGAATTTTTGGAAACAATTCTGCCGAACCTTCATAAGGACCTATGTGTCTGTGAAAATGAATTATATCAAATGACGTAAGGTACTCAAGGTTTTGTATATTGGGTTGGTGATTAATCTCGACATCAACTCTGTCGCTGAAGTCTCTCTCTATTGATTGGCCTGGCCAAATGGAGCGAAAATGTCCTACTCCCATTGTGTCTGAGGGAATAATTAGTAATTTAATCTTATCTTTCATGAAGTTTAAGTATGATTTCTAAAAATATAATCGTTGATTATCACAAAATCAACACTTAATTTATAAAAAACAAAAAAAGAGGACATTTCTGACCTCTTTCAATTGATTTTAAATATGTTATGTTTAGCATTTGCTAAACCCACCCTTGGTATCTATCTTGAATCTAAAGGTATTAATTTTGTTTTTATTTTTGTAATGAACCCACCCGAAAATTAAGTCACTATCGAGTTCCAGTCTAAACTGGTAATCTCCATCATTCCAATCTGAAATAGCATTTTTAAAGTGCGCTTCTAATTCTGAGATGGTCATTGCATCCCAAATTATATCCATCAAAGAGTCGTTTATCAAAGTTGATACTTTTTCCTCCTCTATGCTATAATCGAAACTTGGTTCACTCAAAAGAGTTTTGGTTCCATCTTTTCTTTCTACTTCATAGTACCTTCTATAAAGTCTTGATGATTCTTGGTAGTTTTCTCCAGTAATTTCAAAAATTACTTCAGGAGAAGATTTCCATGCAGTATTTTTTAATTCAGGCCTAAACATTACTCTCCAGAATAGTTTTCTACGTTTTGAGCAGCCTCATCAATATCCAACATAGCAGTGCCGAGTGGAAGATTTAATTCGGAGTTATCAAAGTTTCTATCAACTTCTACAGCACCTCTTCTCTCTTGAGCATCTAATGGAGCAGTAAGTCTTCCTACTGATAAAACCATCTCTCCAGGTTTTAATATAATCCCAGGATTTTTATCAGCTCCAAGAGCTACAGAAATTTTAACTGGATTAGGTGTGGTGTTTTTAATCTTCCAAGTATTCATAATTTGTTCGTTTTGTTCTAATGTAAAATTCCAAGACATAAAATTAAAGTGTTTTAAGATTTAATATAACCCTTTGTTTTAGAAAGTCTATTAGTTGGAGTAAAATAATCCTTACCTTCAAACGTCCATTGTTGCATGGTTTCGTTTTCTTTGATAAGCATTTCTTTGTTTCCAGATGAAATAGCTTCATTTAATTCTTTAGGTAAGTCAATTTTTTTATATTCTTCTCCTTCAGCGATTTCTTCCATTGAAAGCGTAAATGATTCTTCCATCGGTTTAACGAGCTGCGCTGTTTCTACACCATAACCTGGCTTATCTAATGGGGCAGCAATATCTTCTTGTACATTAACAGCTTTCTCTGTATTTGTAAGAAGCGAATCTTTAACAATTCCCATCACAATGTCATGCACAACTTTCTCTAAGTCAACTGATGATTTAACATAAGTCTCAAGAGAATCTTGAGTAGCTGCATCTATTTGTGGTAATGATGCTGCAGCATAAGGGTTTTCTTTATATTGATTACCTCCAGCATAATCTGGAAGCGCAGACGTTTCTGTAAATTGACTGGTTCCATTTGTGTAGTTAAAATTAATCTCTCCCATTTTTTCAAACTTAGCAACATATACATCTGCTTTTGTTTTTCCTTCTTGAATCCAAAGGTCATTCATAGATTTTTTAACATCTGGGTCATCCATAAGTCTCATAGGTTTAAAGCTAAGGTTTTCACCGCTTTCTCCGACATCATTATATCTGAATACAAAAAGTTCTCCAGGAGCTGCTTTCTTAAGCATTTCTGGAAGTTCTGGCGTGTATCCTATTACAGGCCCAGAAGGTCTATCTAAAGGAACCGCACCTGCAACAACGTTAACGTCTGGAATTGTACTACCAGTCATATCTAATTGTTGCTCTGGAGAAGGAGTTGTTTGACTTGCGTCTGGAAAAACTCTATCATCATTAGAAACGTTGTTATCTACTGTTGGAAAGTTAAATTCAGAAACAATTTCTGGTATCCCCTGTGCAGAGTCTTTACTGTTTTTGGCAAGTATCTTTTCTTTAATCCTTTCAATAGCATCATCAGGAAGAGCACCGTGTAGGTTCTCATTCTTAATGTGACTTGCAATTAAAGTCTTTAATTCTTCAGTATTCAATTTCATAATAAGCGCTTTCTATATAAATATTAAGATTTTTATTAAACCCATAACCCTTGTATTTCAATAAAAATTTACTTATTTATTAGTATACTATACAAACTATATGGCTAAAAATAGAAACCTACCAAGAAGAGAGAGCAAAAAGATTCCTCAGCACGAGTTAGAGGAAATTGCAAACTACAAAAACTCAACTAAAATGACGAATGAATTCGTTAAGATAGAAAAGTTAGATTTCGAACTCACCCCCAAGCAAAAGAAGCTATTAACCATTCTTGATAAAAACAAGATAATAACAGTTACTGGACCTCCTGGAACATCTAAAACATTTATAGCATGTTATTCAGCAGTTCAAGCATTGCTTTCAGGTAAGTGTAAAAAGATAATACTTTCAAAACCAACCGAAGTTTTATCTGGAACAAAAGACCCAGGGGCCCTACCAGGGACTTTGGAAGAAAAGATGGCTGTCTACGCAGAGTCTTTTATTGATTCTTTCGAAGAATTTTTATCACCAAAAGCTTTTAAGCACCTTTGGGATTCAAAGATGATAGAATTCAAACCAGCCCAGTTCCTAAGGGGTCGTTCACTAAAGGATTCTTATATTATAATTGATGAGTTTCAAAACTTTGACATTAAAGCTCTTAAGAGTATTGTAACGAGACTTGGAAGAAATAGTAAGATTGTGTTTATGGGAGATACAAGGCAAAATGACATCAATAAAAAATATGTTGCTGTAGATGCTTTTATAGAGATAATCAGCCCTGTAAATGGATGTGATAACTTCAAATTCGAAAAAGCTGACATTGTTCGTGAGCAAATTCTTATTGATATTATTGATAGATTTGAGAAGTTTGAAGATGAAGGAAAAATGCCAGGCACCATAAGAAATACTTAATAGGGGGTAAATTTTGATTTTTTAATCTATTTATATAAAAACTAAGAATCATGAATGTACAATACTTTTCACCAGAAATGCCTGAAGACAATAAGTCTAAAAAAGCAGATAAAGGACTACTAAGCCGTGAAGCACTAAGAGAAAACGCTCAAAAGAAAGCTCAAAAAATAGAACAGTCTAAATCTACTAACGGACTTATGTCTAAAAATGAAGGCAAACTATTAACCAACGATGGGAGAGAGATTCTCAGCGAAAAAAAATAAAGTTATGATTACTGAAAACAAAAACAATAAAACTACTGACAAAGGGCTTATGAGTCCTGAGAAAGCTAATGAAGCTTCGAAGAAACCTTCGAAGAAGATTAGTGTTGGTAAAAACGATATTGTTGAGAGAGAAGAAAGCGTCACAACTGATGATGGAAGACAGCTCTTAAAATAATAAACTGAAACTGAAAAAGCCCACTCAAATTAATGAGTGGGCTTTTTTGTGTTTTATAATTCCTTATTGAGGATTCTTAATCAGCTTTGTAATGTTGTCCATTTTAAAGTTAGCAACATTTTCATGTCTTTCTCCAACTTTTCTATAAACTTTAACATTTCCAGCTCCACCTATTTTTAAATCTGGCAATTGAAGTAAATCGTTCGTCTCAAGACTTGGGATGTTTGTGCTAATAACTTTATAAGCATTTGTATCCATTACCTTAACAAGAGAAGTAGAAGTGTTGGGAGTATCAATTCTAAGCGCCCAATCCTTTTCAAATCCTTCATTGTTAAATTCAGACATCTCCTGGTTTTTAAATATACCCGAACCATTGGTTTGGATGTTCATTAATTCCTCTTGAATTTCGCTTCTAACTTTTGTTAAGAGTTCAACTTTTTTAGCATATCCCCTTATCAATTTTTCTGTAGACTCAACTTGCTCTTCCTTGATTCTTTTAAGCTCAGCAAAGTCTTCTTTTTCTTTAGCTGATGCTTCTTCGTTCTCAAGTTTGGCCAATCTCTTTTCATTAACCTCGATGATACCTTCATCGACATCCTTGATAACACTTTTTGTGTCACCAGAATCTTCCTTCAAAAAAGAAGCCTGAGATTCTTTTATAATTCTCAGGCTCTCTCTTTTAATTAGGTTTCTAATTATATGTTCATTACCATTCATTGGTGATTCGCTTATATCTTAGCAAGCTTTTTCATTCTTTCAAGCTCAGCATCCATTTTAGATTTTCTTTCTGCAGAGTAACCTTCACTTAAAAGAGTAGTTCCTACTTTTTGAGTACCTTCTTTTACGTGCTTGTCTTTTTCCATGTAGTCGTTAAATCTTGCATCTGAATCTTGTGCAGGAGTTGTTCCTTCAATTGGCTCTTCAAGGTCTTCATTCATCATGTCGTCCTCGTCTTCATCATCACTTTCAGCAACAACTTCAACTTCTTCTACCACTTCTTCAGAAAGGGCTTCTGGGTTAACAGATGCACCTTCCATTGGCTCATGTTTAGTTTCTTCAATTTCTGCAAGACCTTCCATAGCACCTTCCATAGAATCTTCTTCATCTTCCATTTCAGCTCCCATTTCTACTTCTACTTCCTCTACTTCTCCGCCAACTTTAGCATCAAGTTCTTTTCCAAGTTCAGCAAACTTAAGTTCGAAATATCCCATTTCTGGTTCAGCTTCCATTCCCATTTCTGGTCCGCCTTCCATTTCTTCTCCGCCAACTTCGATTTCTCCTTCGATTTCTTCGTCCTCTTTAAGGTGAGTTCCAATCTTTTCGAATTTTTCATCATACTTTTTGTCTTCTTCTCCAGCGCCAGTCCATCCAGTTGACTTAACACCTTTAAGTCCACCAGCCTCAACTTCTGAAAGAGTTCCAGGTAAAGTTTTGATTTCTTCGTTAATAGCTTTAAGTCTCGCCTGAATTTCTTCGGCTCTTGAAGCTTTGTTCGCCATAGAAGCATATTCTTCTTTAATTAGCTTTTGAAGCTCAGGCATTGTTATTTGAAATTTGTCTTTTTTCATGACTTAGTAGTATTTGGTGGTTTATGTTTATTTTTTTGATTCCTCAAGTTGTTTCTTAAGCTCTTCGATTTCAGCTTTAAGTTTTGTGTTTTCATCAATAGCGTCTTCGTTTATTGAATCTTTAGCGTCTGCTTCAGCAAACTCTTGCTCCAACCTTGCGATGTTAGAGATGTTTTGGAAAGTGTCATCAACAAAACCATGCTTATGGTTATCTGATTGGTCTCCTACAAATCCGAAAGACCCAGCCATACCTGCACTTGCTTCGTTAAGGTTTCCAAGTTCTTTATTGATTCGTTTTACCTCCTCATGAAGTTCTGCTTTTCTTTTTAGTCTAAGACCTTCTTCGAAGACAGCTTTCTTAATAGCGTTTGGGCTAACTTTTGATTTGTTCATCTTTAAATGTTTTTCTAATAAATATTCAAAAAAATTGATTTTCTCAATCCAATTATTTATTTTTCCTAAAAGCAAATTGCTTTATTATAAATAGAGCAAATTTGTATAAATCAATAAAAACTTAAAAATTTACCAGATGGGAAAGATAATTAATGCAAATCAAGAAGAGTTTCAAGAAATATTGGATTCAGAAAAAAACATAATACTTGTTGATTTCTGGGCAGAATGGTGTGGACCATGTAGAATGCTTGGTCCAGAACTGGAGCTTGTATCTGAAGAAGTGGAGGATGTTACTGTAATTAAAGTCAATGTTGACGAGAACTCTGAGCTATCAGCTAAGTATGGTGTAAGGAATATTCCAACAGTCCTTGTTATGAAGGATGGAGAGCAAGTAGATAAATTTGTGGGACTACAAAAAAGAGAGCAAATTATTTCTATTATTGATAGAAACAGAACTGAAGAAACTAAGGTTGATGAGTCAGAAGATTAATGCAATAGTATTTAGTCGAGATAAAGCGGCACAATTAAGAATATTCCTGGAGAGTACTAATAAGTATGCACCAGGAGTTTTTGATTTAAACGTAATTGTAAGCCATACCAGTGAGGATTTTGATAAAGGTTATGGGATGGTTATAAACGACCCCAGCTTTAGTCATGTAAACTTCGTGATGCAAGAAGAGGAATTTAAAGACCAGGTACTTTCACTCCTTAAGACTGAGCATGACTACTCTTGCTTCTTCATGGATGATGACATTATATATAAGGAAGTCAGCCTGGAGGATATTACTTCTCAAATTGAGTCAGACGAGGACGCTGTATGTTTCTCACTTAGACTTGGAGAAAATGTTACTAAATGCTACACTCTTGATGCAGACAATGTACAACACGACATGGAGCACTCAGGTGACACAATGAAATGGGACTGGAGCCTTCACTACCTTGATTTTGGTTACCCATTCGCATTGAATGGCCACACCTTTAGGAGGAAGGATATTTACAAGCTTGTTCGTAAGTCAAAATTCACTGGAGTAGAAGAGTTAGAAATGGCTTTGTTTGACTTCGCTGAGTTATTCCCAAGAAACAAAATGGTTTCATATAAGCATAGCGCTTTGGTCAATGTTCCAATCGGAAGAGTACAAATGTCTGTAGAAAATGAGATGACAATGACTCTTAAGGACATTCAAGCCAAAAAAGCAAGAAGAGTGATGAATGAGCAGTTGTTGTCTGGAGATGCGCCTCTTCTTGAAAATATAGATTTTCTAAACTTAGAAATAGAAGGATGCCATCAAGAGCTTGACCTTGGGTTCGCATTAGGTTCAGGAAAAGGCGCTCTCGATGCTATCGCAGCAAAGAAGCATGGAAAATTGTTTGATGACCTAACAGAAGAAGAACAGAAAGTAATAAATAACTCTATTGATGCAGTTGCAAAGATGGTAGAAGAAAAAGAAAAACAAGAAGAAAATGGAGAATAACAGAATGAAGGTAATCATACCCTTTTACAACCCAGGAGAATTTTTAGAAAAATGTGTTGCTACAGCAATGTCTCAGAGATATGATAATTATGAAGTGATATTCATTAACGACATGTCTACTGATGATTCGCTTAGTAAACTCCCACATGACAACGAAAAAGCTACAATCATAAACAACACAGTTCGCAAGACTGCTTTGGAGAATATTCATGATGCAATTATGAATCACTGTGATGAGGACGACATTGTTGTTCTTCTTGATGGCGATGACTGGTTTCCAAACAAAAAGGTTCTTAGTTATGTTGATGAACAATATAAAGAGCTTGACTGCTGGATTATGTATGGACAGGCAAGCTGGACAGATGGAAGAAGAGGGTTTGCTACTTCGTACACTCCAGAAGAATTTGCTAATGTAAGAACAATGCCTTTTAAAGTATCTCACTTGAGAACTTTCAGAGCTGGTCTGTACCAAAGGATGCAAGACCAGAGTCCAGGCTTTGCGCATTTAAAAGATGGTGATGGAAACTTCTACCGTTGGTCATATGATACAGCAATGATGTTTGCTATTATGGAAATGGCAGGTCACGAGAAGACTCATTTTAACGATACAATACTTTATATCTATAATAGAGATAATCCTATTTCTGAAGATAGAGTTGACCAACAAGCTCAATGGGATGTTCACAAAGCGGTGAGTCAAAAAACTCCTCTCAAGCAAATTGAAACCTATAATGTCGTTTAAGGTAAAAAACATATCAAATTCATCTTTGTCTATTTTTTATGTTAAAAACGGGAAGAACACAAGAGGTACGTTAAAGCCTGGACAAGAAATAACAGCTGACCCAGTTAAGACTTCACAGATTTCTTTTTTTGAGAAAAATGGTAAAATAAAAGTATCCCAAGGAGCTGATGCGCCAACTTCTAATAACGATAAGGTTATAACCAGCGGTGCTATAAGACCTAAGAAGGTTGTGAAAAAAGAAGAACACTTAAGAAACAAGATGAAAGAAAACACGAATAAGACAATAAATGAAATCATTGAGGACAATGCTATTGATTACAAGAAAGTTCTCGATGATAACATATCATGCATTTATAATGAAATGGACTTATATGATGTAAGTGTCATCATTCCAGTTAGAAATAGAATGAGGTTTGCAGAACCAATGTATAACAGCTTTTTAAAGGCCGCAGAGAAATCTGGACTTAAGATAGCATATACAGTTGTTGAGCATAGTGAGAATCCAGACCACTCAAAGTTTTGCAAAAAAAACAAGATTAACTACATGTGGATTAAGTCAGAGCCGCAGGAGCTTTTTAATAAATGTCTTGCGCACAATATGGGCGTATTCTTCTCTGTTAAATCAAAGTACATTTTATTCCACGACATTGACTGTCTTATGCAATCCGATTTTTTCATAAATCTATTTGAAAACATCAAAAACCAAAAAGCTAAGGCAATTCAAAATTTCACTGGGAGAAGAGTTTTATACATACATACAGAACTAACTAATAAAGTTGTTGCTGGAACCTATGATGTTGATGCGCTTAATATAAGTCATCCAGAAATTTCTCCTCCCAAGCTTGTTGGGGCACCAGGGGGTTCTATTACAATTGATAGAGAATTGTTTTTTGAAGTAGGAGGGTATGACCCAGAATTGTTCTTAGCTAACTCTCCTGAAGATGCGTTTTTCTGGCAAAAGGTAGATATTATCGACAAGATGTATATTTGCGACACTCCAGATATAGAATTGTATCACATGTATCACGCACCAACTTGGATGAACAATCCTCGAATACACGAAATGGAAGCAATTAACCACAACTTTAAATTAATGTCAGAAGAAAGCAAGAAGGAAGTAATCCAACTTAAAGCTGATATGATAAAAGAATACAAATAATGAATGAAAATAATCACATATCAATTGTAATTAGCACAAGGAATGCCGCAGCTTATGTTGACAAATGCATGGAGAGCGCTGTGGCCCAAGATTACTCTGATTATGAGATTATCTTTATTGATGCGGAATCTAATGATGGCACCTATGAAAAAGCTTTGGCTTATGAAGGTAGGTTTGAGAATCTCCGAGTAATTCAGAATGAGCAGCGAAAGTATCAAGGAGAGAATATTAGAATCGGAACAGAAATGTCTAAACCTGGCTCTATCATAATAACTCTTGACGGAGACGATTGGTTTCCTCATGATGGAGTTCTTGCCAGAGTAAACAAAGAATATCAAAAGCATGACTGTTGGATGACCTATGGAACTTACGAAGAATTCCCATACAGAGATGTTTCTCGACACTATATGGAATATCCAATAGATGTTCGTCAAAACAAAACATTTAGAAGTCACAAATGGCTCGCATCTCACTTGAGAACGTTTAGAAGGGAGTTGTTTTTGAAGATTAATCCAGAAGATATGAAAGACCCTACTACTGGAGACTATGTGTCTATGGCACCAGACCTTTCATTCCAATTTCCAATGCTGGAGATGTGTGGGGTTGATAAAAGTAGGTATATACCAGATATTCTTTATGTCTACAATAGAGAAAACCCGATGAGTGAATCAAAGATTAGTCAATCGGAAATAACAAGAATCGAAGGCTTACTTAGAAACAAGGAACCATACGCTACGCTTGAAAAATTATATGATGAAGAAAATTAAAGTATTTTGTAGTTGGGAACTCGAAATTGACCTGGAGCATGAAAAACAAATCGAGCTTTATGTTGACCAAATTCCATCTAACCCAGTTCCAGAAGGAGTTGTTAGGTTTGTGTTCCTGCTGGAGCCGCCTGAGATTCAAGACCTGACTAATAATGCTAAGTGGGGAATGCAAAACGGCACAATCAACCACTTGTTCACACACAATCAAGAGCTTTTGGATTTTACAGATAAATCAACTGTATTTCCACTGACATCAACGTGGATTCGGGATTATAAATTTCCAGAAAAAGAATTCTCTGTATCCTGTCTTGTTGGAGAAAAGCTTCTTGCTCCTGGACACCACTTGAGACAAAAGGTTTGGTTTAAGGAAAATAAAATCACCATTCCAAGAAGATTTTTCTTGAGTGGTAATTATGGCGGCATTGAAAATTATAATAATAACCCTGTTCTTGGAGCAGATAAAGCGCCTCTGTTTGATAGTCAGTTTCACATATGTATTGAGAATGCTAATAGAAGAAATTGGTTTACAGAGAAATTAATTGATTGCATGGTTACGAAGACAGTTCCAGTTTATTGGGGATGTCCAAATATAGAAGAATGGTTTGATACCAGAGGTATGATTATAGCTAACGACTTCAAGGAAATAGTGGATGCATGTAATTCTATTGATGAAAATACATATAACAACATGCTTCCTTATATTGAGGATAATTACAAAAAAGGACTTGAACTTGCAGATATTTCTGTTAGACTTAAAAAGGAAATATTAGAACTTGTATGAAAATCTCAATAATAACACCAGCTTATGAAGCCAAGGGTCGTGGTGTAGAATTAATGACCGATTTACTTAGAAGCTTAGAGAATCAAAAATATAAAAATTTTGAGGTTATAGTTTCTGACCACTCTCAAAATGATGAGATTGAAAAATTGTGCAAAGATTTTAGCAATATTGACATCATTCATTTTTATAATGAAAGAGGTAGAGGTAATAGCTCGATTAATATGAATGAAGGAATTAAAAGAGCAACTGGAGATGTTATCAAGGTAATGCATATGGATGACATAATAATTAATAAAAACTGTCTTGGTCACATCGCAAGAGAATTTAAGCTAAATCCAAAAGCAAAATGGGGAGCTTTAGCTTTTAATCACAATTATGAGACAGGTAAGAATCCTGAAGTTAGAAGAATAATTGTCCCAAGCATGGATACAGTAATTGGTTGTCCGAGTGTTTCTTTTTTTATTTTAGATAAAAAAAGCCCTAACTTATTTGATGAAAATTTAATAATAATAAATGACCACGACATGCATCAGAGGCTTAACGAGAAGTATGGTCCCCCAATTATTCTTGGTGATGAAGAAAATATTTACATCACTATTAGAATGCATAGCGAGCAAGTAAGTGGTTGGATTGGAGAAGAAAAAGAAGAACAAGAAAGAGAATACCTTAAATTAAAAAATATAATGAAAGAAACAGACGCACTAAGCGAAATTGCAAACAAGTATGCATCAGACAAAGGAACAATAGCTCCCTCAACAGGAAATCATGGACCAAGACTTCACTTCACAACCAAGTACAACAAGTACATGGAATCAATGAGAAATGATGAAATTACTATTCTTGAGATAGGAATTGGCTCTGGCCCATCACTAAAGATGTGGTATGACTATTTTCCAAATGCAACTATACATGCTATTGATGTAGATAATCACACAGCACTAAACAACGACAGGGTTACCACGCATGTGTGTGACCAATCAGATAGACTTCAACTACACAAGTTGATGGATAAAATTGGTCCAGTTGATATTCTTGTTGATGATGGCTCTCACGTAATAGCACATCAACAAATAAGTCTTGGATACCTATTTCAACATGTGAAGAAAGGTGGTCAGTATTGGATTGAAGACTTGCACACATCTGATAGAGAAGTTTGGCAAGGGAAAGAATTATATGGATATGACATGTCAATTAAAGAGGGCGAGTCAACAGTTGAGGTCTTGGAGGATTACATTAATACCAAAGAATTCAAAAGTCCTTTTATGACTAAGAAGGAAATAGATTATTTGAATGAAAACATAGTTGATATGGAAATGTTTGAATTACCGAAATCTCACTGGGGAATAAACAAGCTTTGTTTTATAAAAAAATAAAATTATGAAATACACTGGAGACATAGTATCAACTGATGCGAATAATTCATTCATGATGGATGAAAGATTCATAAAATGTTATGAAGAAGTTAAAAAAACAGATACAAGAGGATACCTCGGAAATCAAGATATTAGATGGAGAATTCACACCATATTGTGGGCAGCAAAATTGGCTTTAAAAAATGAGGGAGACTTTGTTGATTGTGGTGGTGGATTTGGGTATTTTATGTCATCAATATATTCGTATTTTGACTTTGAGAATATAGATAAAAAATATTATATGCTGGACAGCTTTCAAGGCATGGACTTAAGCACAAGTAGTAAAGAAGAAATTCATGGTCATAATTCATCTTTTGCTAAAATAGGAAGTTGGCATGAAGATGTTGTAAAAAACCATAGTAATAAGAAAAATCTAAAAATAATTCAAGGATACCTTCCAGGTACTCTATCTGAAGTGGATGTTGATAAAATTTCTTTCTTGAGTATAGACTTAAATTCAGTAAAACCAGAAGTAGAATGTTTAAATATTTTATGGGATAGAGTGATAAAAGGCGGGGCTATAGTTCTTGATGACTATGGTTTTCCTGGGTGTGAAAAACAAAAATTGGCTCATGATGAATTTGCAAAATCTAAAGATTGTATTATCATGGCTTCACCCACTGGTCAAGGAATTTTAATAAAATAAAAATTTATGGTTGTTGGAAGATATACATATGGTCACAGTAAGATAAGAAGAGTTTTTGCACAAGAATTTCCAAGTGTAAAACTTATAATAGGAAGTTTTTGTAGTATAGCTGATAATGTTAGTGTATACTATGGTAATGGCTACCATGACTCTAAAAACATATCAACATATCCATTTGGACATGTTCATACTAATGTGTTTGGTTCAGATAAGTTGAATCATGGAACTACAAATGGTGATGTCATAATAGGAAATGATGTGTGGATTGGAGATGGTGTAACCATAATGAGTGGAGTAAAAATAGGAGATGGAGCAATAATAGCAAATAACTCGCATGTTATAAAAGATGTTGAACCTTATTCCATAGTGGGTGGAAATCCTGCTAAAAAAATAAAACATAGATTCAGTGAAGAAATTATAAAAAAACTGTTAAATATTGCGTGGTGGAATTGGGACGAATCAAAAATAAATGAAAACAAACATTTGTTAAATAGTGAAAATATTGAAGAATTTATAAATTCTAATTTATGAACATATTAGTAACTGGAGGAGCAGGTTTTATAGGCTCACATTTATGTGAGCAATTAGCGAAAGAAGGACATGAAGTAATTGTTTTAGATAACTTATTGTCTCAGGTTCATGGAGATAACAAAGAAGATTCTGAAACAGTAAGGGTTACTCACAAGAACGCTGATATACTTGTGGGAGATGCGTCTCTAATTGATTGTTGGAAACCACTTTATGGTATTTATTTTGATGCTATAGTTTGTCTTGCTGCAGAAACTGGAACGGGGCAATCTATGATGAAGGCTTCTTCTTATTGTAATTCGAACATAACCTCAATTGCAGTGTTGAACGACTTAATAGTGAGTGGTGACATACAGTGTGGAAAAGTTGTTCTCGCATCATCACGAGCTATTTATGGTGATGCCAATCTTGACACTAATGATAATCCGATAGCAACAGAAGAAAGCGATAACAAAGAACCAAGTTCAATATACGCAGTTACAAAGCTTGCGCAGGAGCAACTTTTATTTACTGGATTTGGAGATACACCAGTTTGCGCCCTAAGATTTCAAAATGTTTATGGGCCTGGACAATCTCTTAAGAATCCATATACAGGGATATTATCTATATTTTCAACGGCAATAAAAAATGGAAAAGATATTCAGGTTTTTGGAGACGGAATGATGTCGAGAGATTTTGTTTACATTGACGATGTGGTTGATAGTATTGTTTTAGCGATTAATAACGATTCAGCCAATGGAGAGGTTTTTAATGTTGGTTCTGGAGTTCCTACAACTGTTTTAAAAGTAGCATCAACACTTGTAGAAAAATATAACTCTGATGTCAACATAAACCTGACTGGAGAAAATATGAAAGGAGACATAAGGCACAACTATGCAGACATTTCTAAAATTAGAAAAATAGGGTTTGAACCAAAGGTTTCTTTTGATGAAGGAATTAAAAAGTTTGTTGAATGGGTTGATTCTAAGGGAGAAATATCTTATAATGATTATGAAGACTCGCTTGAGGGTTTTAGAAAAAAAGGACTATTAAAATGATACAAATAAACAGTTTTGGATGGAGACTTGGGAACCAGATGTTCCAGATTGCAACTGCAGTAGCTTTATCTGAAAGAGATGGTGGTGAAGCTTTGATTCCAAATTGGACATATGCTGATGTGTTTGAGGGAAACTTTATAACTCCTCAGGTTTCGACAGGGCCATATAGACAATGGACTGAGCCAGGATTTCACTATACAGAAATTCCAGCAGGAACAAATGTTCTTAATGGATACTTTCAGAGTGAGAAATATTTCAAGGATAGTGATTCTAAAATCAGAAAAATGTTTACTATTAAGCAAGAAATTAGAGACGCTGTTTACAATAAAAACAAAGACCTGCTCGATAGAGATAATGTTGTTGCCTTACATTTAAGAAGAGGTGATTACTTGAACCTTCCAGACCATCACCCAGTAATGGACTTAAATTACTTCATGAAAGCTATGAAGAAGTTTCCTAAGGATTCAATTTTTCTTGTTTTTTCAGATGACACACAATGGTGTAAAGATAATTTTCCAGGAATTGGAGAAAAGTTTTTCATCATCGAAGGTCAGACTGATGTTGAAGACTTCACAATGATGACTATGTGCAACCACAACTGTATAGCAAACTCAAGTTTCTCCTGGTGGGCAGCGTGGCTTAATGATAATGAAAATAAAATTGTTGTAGCTCCAGATAAGTGGTTTGGAAAAGCTTATGCCAATTGGAACACAAACGACCTTTATTGTGAAGGTTGGATTAAAATATAAAACTTGCAAATTCCGAGTTAGAATTTAAAAGAATTTAATAATTTAAAACAACAAAGACAGTAACTGAAGGAGCGGAATGATAGGTAAATTAAAAAATATTAATTAAAAATTAAATTACATGAAAACAAATGATGAATACGTGTGGATAAACTACACAAAAGAGTATAGCGGACAGCTAAAACAAATAGAACAAGAAGATGACCAAACTTTCTTTATTACCGAGTTTGAGGAAAATAGTGGAGAAATTATTTTTAAGGACCCTCTTCATGTTAATTGGAAAGAGCTTTATGCAGCTGTGTATGACCTTAAACCAGAATCTGTTTTTGAGTGTGGATTTGGAGGGTGTTATCATCTGAAGAATATTAGTAAAATTCTGCCAGACGCAAAGATTTCTGGAACCGACCTTCTTCAGACTCAGATGGATTTTGGTGTCGAGTTTTCAAAAATACCAGATTCAATAAAAGATAATATGTGTGTAATGGATTTTTCTCAAACCTCTCTTAAACATGATGTTGGACAACACGAATTTGTTTATTCGCAAGCTGTGGTAATGCATCTTAATACTGAAAAAGGAAAGCAGTTTCTTAAAAATATGGGAAAAATCTCAAGTAAATATGTTTTCTTGATGGAAGGTTATAAGAATCATGAAAACTTTTTCGATATGGTTAAAGAGTGTCTTCCAGATTTTGAATTCAGCGTGGTTCATAAGCATGTTTCAAACTGCCTTGAAGAGGACCCTAATGGGCCTAATTTCTCTTGTGGGATTTTAATGACGAGAAAATCATGAAAATAGTAGTAACTGGAGGTAGTGGGATGGTAGGCAAGTCTTTAAATAAGATTATGCCAGACGCAATTTATCTATCATCACAAGATTACGACCTCACTTCAGAAAGAGGTGTAGCACAAATGTATCATGAACTTAAGCCTGATTGTGTAGTTCATCTTGCAGCTAAGGTTGGTGGTATTATCGACAACATCAATAAGCCTTCTACTTATTTTACTGACAACGTTTTGATGAACACGCTCCTTGTTGAATACGCAAGACATAATGGTGTTGAAAGGTTTATTGGAATATTAAGTACCTGCATATATCCAGACAAAGCAGAGAGTTACCCTATGACAGAGGAGATGTTGCACCAAGGGCCTCCAGCTCCTACAAACTTCTCTTATGGATATGCTAAACGCTGCCTTGCTGTACAAATAGATGCATGCAACAAAGAACATGGAACCAATTATCAATATTTAACACCATGCAATCTTTATGGGGAGCATGATAAGTTTGGTGAGAATAGTCACTTTGTAGCTGCTCTCATTAAGAAGATTCACGAAGCTAAACTTGCAGGAGAAGATAAAATAACTCTTTTTGGCACTGGGACTCCTTTGAGGCAATTTATGCACTCAAATGACCTCGCTGCTATCATCAGGAGATGTATTTACGAGAACGTCTATGATAGCTTCAATGTTGCTACCGAGCAGAATGTTTCTATTGATGACATAGCAAGAACTGCAATAAGAGCCTGCAAGGCAGATGGGATGAGAATAGAGTATGATGCTACAAAGCCAGATGGTCAATTTAGGAAAGATGTCTCCACAGATAAAATGAAAAGTATATTCAACGACTTCAAACCAACGAGGCTATATCACGGAATCGGTTCAACTTATTCTATTTTACAACAAACGTGGAAACAAACTACTTGATTATTCAAATCTAATTTCATATTATTATTAAAATGATGTGAAACATGAAAAACGAAAAAATAACTCTTGTAAAGGATACCATCGACAAAGATGATATTGACAATTTAATTGAGTGGCTAAAAACATACCCAAGACTTACTAAGGGGCCTAAAACTATTGAGTTTGAAGAAAAATGGTCTAAATGGATTGGTTGCAAATATTCAGTATTTGTAAACTCTGGCTCTTCAGCAAATCTATTAATGCTCTATGCGCTTAAGGTTCTTGGAAATCTTAAAAATCAAAAAGTGGTTGTTCCTGCTCTTGCTTGGGCTACAGATATGGCTCCAGTAATTCAGCTTGGATTCGACCCACTTATTTGTGATTGTAATTTAAAAGACTTGTCAGTTGACCTTGGTCAGCTTGAAAGCATCTTCCATCACCATGCTCCAGCTGCAATGATTCTTGTTTCTGTTCTTGGTCTTTCTCCAGATATGGACAGGATTGTTGAACTTTGTAAAAAATACGGAGTCATTCTTCTTGAAGATAACTGTGAATCACAGGGTACTGAATTTGATGGTGTGCGTCTTGGAAACTTTGGACTCATGTCCGCATTCTCAACTTACTTTGGACACACAATGAGTACAATTGAAGACGGAATGATTTG
>Ga0307376_10001768_pt1 | contig 22464 bp, 24 predicted proteins | sample TR2MG_FD_202536 | JGI IMG/M metagenome (GOLD analysis project Ga0307376, IMG submission 202536) | Soil microbial communities from Risofladan, Vaasa, Finland - TR-2 | ecosystem: Environmental > Terrestrial > Soil > Coastal area > Acid sulfate soil | place: Finland: Risofladan, Vaasa | collected...
TATTGAACCAAATAAGATGACAACAAGTTTTAGTGGTACAAAAATATTAAAATATCCGGTTTCAAGAGTACTGGATTCTTCGGCTATATTTGGATTCGAAGGTGGTAATACAGATAATACCAATCCTGCATTATCATCGGCCAATGAAATTACTAAGGGTTTAGGTGTTCTAGGTAACCCTAAAAAAGCACAATTTAATTCAATGTATGATTTAAAAACACAATAATATGGCATATTCGGAATTAACAAAAAAAGGTAAGGAATTTATTACTCATATATGTAGTAGTTTTAGTACTAAAATATTAACAGGAAAAAATAGTTATGTTTTTCCATATACTAATACTCCATATTCTAATAAAGTATGGGTTTGTGATATAAAATATAATGGTAAACAATTAACAAATGCTACTGATGTAGCAAACGCATTAATAGATTGGTATAATAAATATGCAAATATCTATAAGTTAGATGCTAATATTATTGCAGCACAAGCATATGTAGCGACAAAATATTATATGTGGTATTACGCAGAAGACGTAACTGCATCGGGTGTGCCTCAATTAACTATGTTGACATTCTATAATAGATATGTTAAGAATATTGATACTGCATCAACATCTACAGATACTTCAATACCTAAAATTACTAAAAATGAAATTGAAGTGATTATCAATGGATTAACAGATAAATACGATGTGAATTCATATAATGTAGGTGGTGCAACTCCTGAAGTGGCTCGTTCAAATAGACCTATTTTTCATCAAAACGTAATCAATAATCCAGAAATCATGATTAAAATACAGTGTGATTATATGAAATCAATTACCAATAATTGTGATTCAATTGCAAGTACTTCATTATTTTGTTATAGTAGAGGTTCTGAATATGTTGCTGATACATATAGTGACGCACTATTAAAATGTAAAAATGACAAAGGTGAGGAATATATGAATTATGGTCTTGATTACGTATTAGAAATTTTTGGAGTTTTAGGTGATGAGGATAATTTATTGGTATCTAAAGGAGCTAAAAAAAAATATAAACCAAAAGGAATATATTTTGGTTATGATAGTAAAAATTTCCCTGATACCGACCCTAAAAATTTAAGACTAAATGAAGAATTTAACATGTTTGGTGCAAATGTTAATCTGTCAATACAATATAATGAGAGTGGTAATGTAAAATATCCAAAAGATTTTCCAATATCTAATTATATGTGGTATCATCAAGCTATTTCAGTTCCCTCTATGAGCATTACTAAAACATATAATGGAGTTAAATTTGATAGACGTAAATATGATAATACACCTAATGAAGAAGAATACGCTAAATTAATAACACTAGCACAAACAATATATGACCCAATATGTAAACATTTCAACACCGAAATACCTATAACCACTGCATATAGAGGCGAATTTTTGAATGGTCCTGTAAGTAGAGGTGGAGTAGGTGGTGATGCGAACTCACAACATAGATTTGGAGAGGCAATGGATTTAAATGTTAATAGATTAACAACTAAAGTAAATTTTACTAATGCAGATGTATTTTATTTTATTGTAAACAATCTTAGTTTTGGTCAAATAATTTGGGAAGAGGGTGGTGCTTGTAGTCCCGGTTGGGTTCATGTGTCACTAATTAAATCAGAGAAAAATCATCAAATAACTTTATACAATAGTAATTTTAAGAAGGATAAATATTTACATTCAAAAACCTTAACTGAATTCAACGCTTTAAAATTAAGTAAATACGGTCCGTGTAAATAATAATAAGGCATCTTACGATGCCTCTTTTTTAAAGTAAATCTTTTTTTAATTCATGTAAACTAATAATGTCATCATCTATGGTTTTAGAATTATAAGACATTTCACGAATTTTTTGAATTGTTTTAGTTATTTTATCTTCAATACTATTTTGATTAACACGTTCTAAAATAATCAGGTTTTCATTTTTAAATTGTTCAAGAAGTTTCTGTTTTTCAATAACATTAGATTTAATGAGTTTTTTTAACAAGTTTTTATCGGTTTCATTAAGTGTTTCGTATTTTTCATTAAATTTACCAATGGCAATTTCTATAACATCTTCATTAATTAGTTTTATTTCGCTAGTTTCATTCAATTGTTCTTTTGGAGATTTAATATGATTTAAAACAGTGGTAAATGATTCGTGTATACAATCAATATCAATGTTATCATAGTCATTAATTGATTCCATAATTAAATTATCTATGGCTTCATACAATTTAATTTTATCTGAATCTAATTCAGACTCTTCATTTAAAAATGCATTGAGTTTTTTACGTTCATCATTAATTTCGGAAGTCGTATATACCTCAAATAATTTAATATTGCTATCGATATAACGAGTTGCAGCCAAATCGTTTTCAATATTTTTATTTTCTAAATTATTAAAAATTTTAAATTCTAACTGTAAGATTGGTGAATTTTTAATAACATTAAAAAAATCCGTTGTCAATTTTTTAGATTCTTCGGTTAACTTATTGTTAAAATAAGAATCTTTTAATTTATTAGAAATTACTAAATTAGCTACCCCTATGTTAGTTCTTTTCATATTATTATTTCCGATTTCTTATAAATACTGTAAATTATTGTAAATGATTAACATTATCCATACTTAAATCATTACTCCAGATTTAATGTTTCAATATCCTCAATATTAACGTCTTCTGATTCAATAGTATTTGGATTAGAATTTATACTCTCACTTTTTTCAAGTAAAGAATCTATTTCTGAAATCATATCCATTGCATTGATATTTAGTTTATTATTGAAACTATCATTTTCATTAATAATTTTTTTATGTTTAATTTCATCTTTATGCTTGGATTCTGTACTGCTACCAAAAACTAGTTTTTCAATTTGTTTAATATATTCTTCTTCAGTTAATACTTTTTTTCCTAGAATACTATCACCAACTACCGGAGGAAGTTCTGCTGGCGTTTGGTTAGGAAGACCGGGTATTGGTGCTGGTATTTCACCGCCTCCCATAGGTAATTCCCCAGCAGGTGGTAATTCACCTTCAGCACCGCCCATTGGCGGTACACCACCTTGTTCAGTGCCACCACTCAGACCACCTAATGGCATACCTTCGACTGGTTCACCATATCTTTTATCTATATCGGCAAATAAACCAGATTTTTTAATTGTAACCGGAGAATCTTGAAGTTCTTGCATAATAACTTTTTCCATTTTCTGTTGTTTTAGGTCTTCAACGATTTCCCTATCACTCATATTAAATATCTTACGTTTAGCATTTGTATGAGACATTGCGGCAATACCTGATTCACCACGAGTTAATTCAGTATATGTTTGTGCTTTATCTCGTAATAATTCAGATTTTAATAAATCTTGTTGTGTAGATGGATTAGTTAATGATAATGTAAAATTCCTTAAGTCATCGCCAGTATAGCCTAATAAATACAAATGAACCATTGCCATTTTATTCAATTCTTGAATCATGGCTTGTTGTACACGATTTACTTTTTTAGAAAAACGAATATCGTATTGTGCCATATTCTTACCACCACCTGCAGCATCTTGAAAACTTAAAAATGGTTTAGGAACACCTAATCCTGTGAATAGATTATCCCTAAGATACTCTATATCTTGAATTTGGTCAAGGTTACTATTTCTGGTAAAAATCCCAGAACTTAATGCAAATGTGTGATAATCATGCAACTCCTCTTGACCATCAATAGTAATTGTACCCGTATCTTGTTTTTCAATCAACCATTCAATAGATATTATTTTATGATTATAACAGTGTACTTTATATTTAAAATCATTCCAATTAGAATAGCCAAAATATTTTAACATTTTATCAATGTTGCTACGGGTAATTTTGGTCATTTTATTTAATTGCTTATTATTTGAATTTAAAGAATTAAACTCATTAAGCCATTCCGAATTATTCGTATTTATTTTATTTTCAAGTATTAAATCAATTCTTTCGTATTCGTCATAATAATCAACCAATAAATCTAGTAATTTTTCCGAATATTTAATTGATTGTTTCTCAATAATAATTTCTCTTAAATTAGTGTTTTCCCATTGACGTTTAGTTAATTTTGATTGCTTTTCTCTATTTTCATTTAATGATTTAGTTTTACTTATTGATTTTCCTCTTAATTCAATTATTTTATCTCTATTTGAATTATTATTAAATGTTTCAACTGCTTTTTTTCTAATTTCTGGCTGTTGTAGATGTGATATAGCATTATATAACTCATCATCGTTTAATTCTGATAAATATTTCTTTCTTGCAACAGATTGTTTTCTTTTAACGTTTTCCGAAAAATTATTATCATTTTTTAATTTATTATGATATTTTTGTCTACCCAATAATAAATTATTATCTACATTATTTTTAAATTGAATATTATTTTCATATAATTCTTTATATTTTAATCCACCGATGATTGATTGTTCACTATGTAATTTAAAGTGTTCTTTCGATGTCATTCTCTTAATATTAGTTGGAGAATTATTAAATCTATTGAAATCTTCATGATGTCTAATAATTCCACTTTCAATTTCTCCATTAAAATAATTATCTACCATTCGATGAGTATAGACCCAATCATTAAAAAAATGGTCATAAATCATTTCATATTTATTGTTAGAATTTTTAATTTCCTTGAATTCTTTATTGAAAGCCCACATTGATTCACCAATAATTAAATCTTTCGCTTCTTTAGTCCCATTAAATTTTGTCGGAAATTTATGGTCAGGTGTACATGTTATTGATTCACCATTATCTAGTGTTATTTTAAGAACATTTGTATTTTTTCTAGTTATACCTGCCCATGTTATCTTTCCCGGTACTATTTTACCATTTTGAGGATTAATTGAATATGACCAAAGTTCCTTACCTGAATTATATTCATCAATTATTTTATTTAATTCAAGACTTCTACCATCAAGAAGTTCAATTTTTGTATCTAAAACCAAACATGCTCCCGGCAATGTATCAATACCTGTTTGAGTATTTGCATTTCGTACAGGTATGAAATAATCTTCATCATTACCTAGTATATTAAAACGATAGTCAATTTGTCCGTCATTAGGCGCAACTTGTGCAGTTTTTTTAAACTTAGTTGCGACTTTATAGATGTAATTTTCAACATCATCTTCATCAATATTACCAACATCAATTTTAAAAACCTTTTTTTCTCCAGCACGGATAATACGATACGTCAGCATAGCATCTTCAGCCATAACCAGTTGTCTGAAAACCCTACGTACCTTGTTTAAAATTGACGAACCATACGGTAAATATTTGTCATCACCCAAAAGCCTAAAATGTGCTATTTCAAATACATTAAATTCATCACCAGTCATTCTTTCTTTGAATCGAACAAATGGTTTACCATTTTGTATTCTTTCAAATCTTTCTATTTCATAATTAACCAGTTGTTTTACATGAGTAATACCTTTTTTTCTTTCACCATATAATAATACAAAATTATCACCGTATTTAACAGTGTTTCTTACCCAAAAAGGTAGATTAACGTTAACATTTACTATATCATAAAAAAATTCTTCCAATAAAAATTTAATACGTTCTTTATTGGAGTAAATATTTAACATCTGACCATTAAAGCCTATAGTTGTGGCTTCTTCCATATATAAATCCAATGCAGCAGAAATAATTGGATAGAACTCCATTCCTTCATAATCGATATATGCTGGAAGTCTGGCTGCTTCATATTGAAGTGCTTTTTGAAAACCCCTATCTGTAGTCCTGAAAAATTTATTTTGAAGTTCTCTTTTTTGTTCTAGTTCTAATCCTTTTAGATGTATTTCTTCAGGAGTATTACCTTTAATGATTATTTTATCTTCTTTACCGGAAGGTGATGTACCGAATGAAGCAGTAGATGACATTGGAGTAGTCTCATTAAATCCAAAACCATCAAGATTTAATAATTTATTTAATCTCTGATATATGCTTAATTTATCTTCGTTTTCAGCCATTTTTATAATATTTTATAGTTTTTTATAATAAATACTTTTATTATTTTGAAAAGCATCGTTAATTAATATAAATACTGTAAATTGTTATAAGATTTTTTTATATATTTGTATAAAAATTATTATAAAGAATTACATTATGGAAAATCAAATAGAGAAGTTCGACCCATCTAAATTAATGCAGGGTGTGAAAGATAGAATTAAAGCAACATTTGTGTCGTTAATTCCCGATGGAGAATGGGATAGTATGGTACAAAAAGAAGTTGAGGCATTTTTCAATACTGAAGAAATATTGATTTTTGCAGAAAAAGATAAATACAAAGAAGGTCAATGGCATTCAACTAAATTCGCAACATTAGAAATAAAACAATCACCCTTTCGTGCTTTAGTATGGGAACATTGTTATCAAATGACAATTAATGTACTTAAAGAAAAAATTGATAAAGATTATTTTAATAATGTATGGTCTCCAAATGAAGAAACACTCGATGAAAAAATGAAAGGATTTATTAAAGAAGCAGCACCTAATGCAATTAATATGTTTTTTGAAAAAGCATTATTTAATCAAGCAGATTATTTACGCAACACATTAATGAATAACCATTAGTTATATGAACAACTCAGAATTTATTGAAGGAGTAAATATTATTGCAAAGTATATCCCTGAAAATGAAAAAAATGATTTTGGTATACAGGCCGCACACGACCAAATTTGGTTCGGTGCTGAAGAATGGGTAACCGATGAAAAGGATATTAAAAGATTAGATGAACTAGGATGGTTTATTAGTGAATCTAGTTGGAGTGCATTTACATAATAATATGAAAGTAATAATAGCAGGGGGGAGAACATTTAATAATTATGATTTATTATGTAAATCATGTGACAAAGTATTAAGTCAACAAAAAGAAATAGAAATCGTGAGTGGAACTGCTTATGGTGCGGATAAACTTGGTGAAAAATATGCAAAAGAAAAGAGTTACACCATAAAACATTTTCCTGCTGATTGGGATAATCACGGTAAAAGTGCCGGATATATACGAAATGCACAAATGGCTGAATATGCCGATGCATTAATTGCTTTTTGGGATGGTAATAGCAAAGGCACTAAAAATATAATTGATTTAGCAAAACGAATGAATTTGAAGATTAGAATAATTCGTTATTGATATTATTTTTTCTTTATACCGTCAAATAACCATCCATGTGATATGTATGGATTTAATGATGAAGTACTATCAGGTGAAATTAATGGTTTATGTTTAACTTCTTGTTTTCTACCAATTTCAGATATATCGTTTACAGTTAAAAAAGCATTTAACATTTTTTCAGTAACACCTTTACTTTGCTTAAATCTAGCCATATCAAAATTTAATACATATAAACCGATTGATAGTCCCATAATTGAATCGTCATGAAAACTACGTTTATGGTCAGCAACTCGATTACCCGCAACCGTTACGAACGTTTTTAGTTCATTTAATAATCTAACTGACCTAATTAATACATCTTCTAAGTGAATTGCTCTTTGCATTTCAAGTAATACTGAAGCACGATTATTACCGATAAAAAATCCCGGAATTAAATCTACATAAATTATAGTACCATCAGACATTGATTTTTGTCCTTTTTTGATATATCCTTGTAATCTATCTCTAGAAGGCTTATGTGAAACTTCGGCATAATGAACATCACCATAACCAAATTCCAATAATTTTTCAACGGCTTGTACACCATATCCTCCGGTTATATCTACAACAGCATATGCATTATTATATCGTCTTCCATATTGATAAGCAATTTCAGCGAGCATTTGAGGAACAACTTTTCCATAATATTCAGCAACTTGCTCTACTTTATGTCTTTTTATTTTAACTTTTTTAGTTTTATCTCCTTTAGTAATTATTTTTTCTTCAATAATTTCAATGGTTTTTAATATGTTAATAGTGGAATTATCTTCTCCGTGTCCGGGGGAAGCATCTAATGCCATAATATAGTCTTCACCGGGAATAGGGTCTTCCCAAATCCACATATTTAAGTCCATATATTCTTGACGAATTGGGACTTTTACTTCATCATTTTGTATTCTTAATAAATATTCTTCAGCAACAAAGTTATCACCCGACCCTAAAAATGAACAAAGTAATTCTTGTGCTATTTTACGCATATCTCCATTAGCATCTCTGACCTGTTCTTCAAACCAAGGAGAACTTGCTTCCCAACCTTCGTCTGCCATTTGAATTCTCTTAGAATTATCCCAATTTTCATCAATTATTTTAATCTGATTTTCTTTATTTTTGTTTTTTAACCAAACTAAATCTTTATTATATCTTGGGTCATTATACCACCATAATTCAACTGCTTTGAAATTATTTTCATTATTACGTGCGCCATCAAATGTTTTATAAAACACAGCATCTAAACCTGAAGGAGTACTTACCATAATTGCTGCACCGCCTGTTTGTAATGTAGGTTTTGCTGATGTCCAGAATTTATCAGCTTTTTCGGTCCATGCAGTTTCGTCCCAGAATAATAATGTAGGAGTATAACCACGAAGACCTTTTGAAGAGAAAGCACCTAAAGATGAACCATTATCATATCTTTTTAATTTTTGAGTGTCTTTAAAGTTTTTTTCATTAGTTTCTCTACCAGTTTTAGGTCTCAACCATTCGGGACAGCCTTCAATGAATAATACCACATCATTCATCATTTCATCACGAGCAGTTTCTAATTTATCTGCAACAATAGCAACACTTCTATTTTGATTAAATATTATATACCATGCAATATATGCACATGTTGTTGTAGAAATACCAGCCTGACGATATTTATTTGCTATAACAAATCTATTACTATTATATGTTTCAATAAGAGTTTTTTGAAAATCAAATAATTTGAATAGAACGATTTCACCAGCTCTTCCTTTTGTCTGGTCGAAAATTGTTAAATATGTTTCAATAAAATATATGGGATTCATCGCACAGCGAACAAACTCATATTCTTGTTCAGTAGTAGTTAATTCACTTGCTTTTTTGGCAATACCGTCACTAGTAACAATAATAGGTTGAATTTTCCCACCTTTTTTTCTTAATTCATTAGCTAATTTTCTAACACTTTCTTTTTCTCTTTCCTTTTGAACATCATATGGGACTACGGGAATATGGTCAGGAAACATATTTTCGTTTTCAACCACATTATTGTTAACGTCTTTATTCATTAAAAATATTTTAATATAAATACTTAATGATATTTAAAGTATTTATATTAAAATGCGTTATGGTACAGGACGATAAAAATCTTAAGTTGATTTTCATTTTGAAAATAGGATATAATTCAAAACAAGAAGGTATTTACGAATTCATTTTTTCTCAGGATGAAACTAATATCGATATTGAAAATTGGTGTTGGGATTTATCTCCAGCATGTGACAATGCAATGCCGCCATCAGAAGATTATGTAAATGCAGTTTTTAATTTAAAAACAAATAAATTTGATTTATTTTGTTTGCACGAAGCTGTCGATAGGGAATATATGCATGGATATTATACCATTCATGCACTTGCGTATGAAACAGATAGAACTATAGATAATAATGGTTTTAGTCAATACGATAAGTTATTCGGAGGAAATGATGAAGACAATACTCCATTATTAGTATTTCATTACGGTATGACATTAGCGAGAATAAAAGATATGTTATATGCTAGAAAGATAATTTTAAAAGGTAAAGAATTTATTGAAAGTTCTATGATAAAATTAGAGTAATTTAGGATTGTTTTTTTCGTAACAATCCACTTTCAATATAGTAGTCGATTTTACTCAAGTCTTTTATCATTTCATTTGCTATAGGTATCCATGAGTTTATTTCAAATGGACCACCTTCATCATTAATTAACATTTCATATTCACAATTTGGTTCAGGTGAAGTATTATTGATATTATGTTTAGTGAATACCCGGTCTATTTTTTCAACCATACTATTACATAAACCACTTTTATCTAATAATGTGCACATTACTAATAAATCTCTTGCTTCTTTTAAAAGTATAACGTATTCCATTCTAAAACTATATTTACTTTTTATTTTTTAATTCTCTTAATGATTGATAAATTATCAATTTAATCGATGATACTGAAGGAATTGCATCTAAAAGATTTTGTAATCCCTTAATATCGTTTTTCATAGTCAACTCATTAACAATTGGCAAATAATAATCATAAATTTCACGTTCAAGAATGTTAACTTCTACAATTAGTTTATTATATCTATCGATTTTATTTAATATCATATTAAAATTAGTTATACGATTTCTACAGCATCAACACTTTGTTCTCCCTGTAATACAGTATTTTTAAAATCATCAATACTCATTTCACCAAGTCCATCAATCCATTCTTTAGTATATTTATCCGACTGATTAAGCAATATTGTTTTTTTCATTGCTTCAAGTTCGTTTTCTGCTTCAACAATATTTGCGATAGCATTATTTTCGAATAAATTAACGTAAGCAGTTGCAAATTTTTTCATATTGTTTTTTTTATTAAGTTAATTAACTGCAAATATAATATATTGCAATCATATTTGCATAATATTTTTAAATTTATTCTGTTTGAATTCGTATTCCGTATAATTCTTCGATTTTATAATTACTGACAGTAATACATAAATTATATGTATCTAATTTTTTATTTTCTTTATTTTTAAGTACAAGATGAATTAACATTAAAATTAAAGACGCAACAATCAATATTGAAAAAATTAATAAAAATTTAAAAAATAAAACACCTGCTAACATTAAACCCAAACTTATTTTTAATGTTATTGCTTTCCATGACAATAATACGTGTAGTACATCATCAAAATGAATTATTAATATTCTTTTATATTCAATCCAATCACAGTCCGAAGCATCATCCTTAATACCGCCAATTAGTTCGAAAGTATCTGTTTCAACTTGTTTAGAACCACCAATATAAGTTCTACGAAATTTATAGTTTTCAAATATTCTATTTATCATATATTCAATTTTAGTTATTAAATTTGTTAGTTATACGTAAAATTAACTAAAATTATTACAAAAAAAAACCCGAAAATTTCGGGTTTTATAAAATAACTTTATTAATTATTATAACTATTTAATTAGTTAATTAACTGTAAATTTAGTTAAATAACTAATTTATTAGTTAGTTTTTCTTACTAACAGATTCGTATAAATTAAATTGCTTATCAATAGCCGCATCTAATTTTTTTAATGCTGTTGATTTTTTGCTTTCATTAATACTTGGTTTTTTTAAACCCGTTTTTTCTTCCAATCTATTACGAATATATTTTCTAAGTTTTCTTTCAGATTCATTCATTGAAATACTTACGTTTTTATCTGGGTCAATGTTTATATCTACACCAGTTGTAGTACTTTCAGGTTTAACACTTGTTACACCAAGACTTTGAGCATCGGGAGCAAATCCGATTTCCTTTTCTTCAGCATTTTCAATTTCTTCATCATCGTCTTCCTTTAAAACATTGGGTTGAACTTGTACATTTGAAGGGTCTACATTTTCAGCAGTTCTAAATTTACCTAAATTTGCAGCACCTTTTGATTGAATACCGGAAGTTATTGTCTGTAATAAACTCTGAACATTAACGGGTTCTTGACCTGCTTTTTCACCAGTTGTTTGTACTTTTTTAATTTCACCATTCAATTGTTGCGCCAATCCTTCAAGTCTTTTAATTGCAGCATTTTTTTCTCCGGCATAATATGTTTGTTTAACATTTTGAGCTGCTTGTCCAACTGCTTGAGCACCCTTTTGAACTACATTACCTACTCCCTGACCTGCTTTTTTTACCATACGACCTAAACCACTCCAAAGTTCATTAAGTTCAGCCATTTTATCTTCATCAGAAGTTTCATTCATTGAATCAGTATATGGAGTAAGTTTTTCAGCGTATTCGTCATGACCGTAATCACCTTTTAATTTTTCAATAATTTCAGGTGTTATTACAATTGAAACTGTTTTTAAGTCACCATCATTCATTCCATCATTATGTGCATTAGCATAACCACTGATTATATTACTTTTTTCTTCGTCATCACATTCCATAAATGCTTCAGGAGAATCATAACCTCTAGATTCTGCATATTTACCAAAACCACCACATTCAGAACATTCTTCTTCATTTACTTCGGTGGTATCTTCAACATTTTGTCCTAAATCTTCGATTTCATCGGGTTCAACAACATCCATGATTCCTTTCGCAATTTCTTTTCTATCAGTAATATCCATTTTACGAAGTTCTTTCGAGAAAACAGCTACAAGTGAATTAAGTACATATTTGACATTGGAATCGCTCATATCAGTTTTATCGATTTGCCCGATTAAATCCCCTAATATTTTTTGTACCTCTCTATAATTTTCACTTTCATTTTCACCATCTACAGACATTTCTTCTTCGCCATCAGCACTAAGTTCTTCTTCACTGTCAACAGATATTTCTTCCTCACCGCCTTCTGGAGGAATTTCTCCACCATCAAGACTAAGTTCTCCATTTTCAGGACTAAGTTCTTCTTCACTGTCAACAGATATTTCTTCTTCACCACCTTCTGGAGGAGTTTCACCACCAATTGGTTCATTTTCTAATCCAGCGGCCATTTCTTGTTCACCACTGTTTTCAATGTCTTCGGCATCTGTAGCAGCTTCTAAATCACCTAATTTTTCTTCAGCTTGGTCGATATTATCTTTAGCATCATCTTCCTTTAATATCATTTTACTACTAGTTTTATTAGGTATTAAAGTAATGGCTTCATTAATATTATGAAATACCATATTTCTCTGCTTATCTGCTTCAGCCAATGTTTTAAATTGAAAACCAGTTATATTTTCTAATCCCCCAATATATACAAAATCAGCTACATCGGGGTCGTTTTTAATGCCGCCCTTTTTTAGATAATAATTATGATTTTCTTTAACAATACCATATGCAACACCGTCTGCTGCTCTTTTATAATCAATAAGACTACCTAAGTTTCGTATTTTTGATTCTTTTATTGAAGGTTTATTTACTTCGGCTAATATTTTTATCCTTTCATAATAAGCCTCTTTCGATGTATGTTTTTTCATTTGTATATTTTTAAGATAACGTTATTTTAATATAAATTATATTACACTTTTTTTCATAAATACTTTATTTAGAACAAAAAATTAGGAATCTTAGATTATTTCGTAATTTTCATTCATAATATTATGTTTAATTAATAATTTATATACTTTTGATGTAATTAAATTTTTATTTTTAAAATTATCAATAATTGACTGATTTGCCTTCTTATGTGAAAGATTTTCATTCAAAAATTTATGATTTTTATGCATTTCTTCCAATATAGAATAGTAAACCTTTTCAGCTTTTTTTGTTTCTACATATTCTCTTAATTGAGATTCTGTTAATATAAATCTTTTCATGCACTACAATTTAAATTCATCTAAACTTAATTCTTTGGTTAGATATTCATTTTTCATTTCATATAATTTCCCTAGGTATCCTGTATTTCGTAATACTTTAAATACTAAATTTTCAGTTGAAAATTCACCTGCATTATCCAACCCTGTCTGTCTATACTTCATGATTTTATCCTTTAATTTATCATGTTTTTTTAAAAAATTATCACTATTAATTTCATTTTTTAAATCATCGATAGAATTCATTAAATCAGCAGATTTTAACTGCACATCATTAGTATCTATATTTACAATTTTTTTTATTGGTTTTCTAATCCATTTATTTTTAATTAAGGAATAAGAACCAGATGAATGATATACTTGGTCGGAATCCTGAAAATACAATTCTACGTCATGACCTTTTACTTGAATAGGCATCGAATCATTCCATAAATGTTTTTTTAATTTAAGATAATCACCGACAAAATCTTTATTTTCAGATATTTGATTAAAATCTAAAACAACATGAACATCTAAATCAGAATTATCGCTATAATTATAATTAGCCATACTACCAATAAGCAAAATATCTGTAAATTTTAGACTTTCAACATCAGAAAATTCAATAAACCTTGCTGCATTTTTCAACAAGGTTTTTCTCACATCAGGCTTTAACGTCACATCAGATTCCCAAATAAGTGGACATAAAGTATCATTCATTTTAATCGAGGTAACATCAACCACATCGGGTTCAATAACTTCTTTTAAAATATCGAAAACATTATTTTTTTTCCAAAATTTAGAACTCCATTTTCTTGGATTATCGTCCATATTATTTATTTTTTTGATTCGTCTAATTCCATATCTGACTCATCTTCAGGAAATAATTTATTAATGATTTCATCGACTTTATCGATAATATCGTAATGGTCATTGTCAAAAAGAAAATCAATCTTACCTTTTATTAATTCAGCTTTTTGTTGATATTCAGGTGAATGATGTTCAGTAATGCTACTTGTATTCATTTTATCTTGTCCAGATTTTTTACCGACAAATAATTTATACATATTATCAATAATATCAAAATCATTGTTTAAAAATAAATTATCTATAGTTTGTTTAATTTTTTTTGCTTTTTCCTGATATTCTTCAGGATTTTGTGAAAACTGACTCATGTCAAAACCTTCATTTTCAATGCCCTTTTTAAATCTCATAGCCAATGCTTTACGTTTTGGAGTACAAGTGGGTTTACTCATCGGAGTACAAAACCCTTTATGTTCCGGGTCAACAGCCTTTTGAATCCATTTGTCTTCATTCTCATTTAACATTTCCTGCTTTAAATTGAAATCAGGATTTAATTTAATCATATTTTCAAAAAGCAAGGTTTTAGTATCCTTTAACACTTTCTTCATTTGTTATTTCACTGAATTATTTACCAACTTTAGCAATTGCGGCAACCGGAATTTTTTTAGTTTTATTTTTTTCAATACTATGTTCTTTTTTTTCTTCTTTAGGACTTTCAGATTCCTCATGTTCTTCTTCCTTCTCTTCTTCCTTAGATTCATCTTCATCAGATTCTTTTTCTTCAGATTCCTTTTCACCTTTTTTCTTTTCGAAGTTCCATTTTTTTCTTTCATTCATCTCTACTTCCTCTTCTTCAGATTCTCCGTTTTCTTCTTCAGATTCTTCACCATGAATTAAAGCATAAAGTTCTTCAACCTTATTTTTCATTTCTTCGTATTTTTCTTCCATCGACAATTCCCTTTTCTCTGAGCCGAATTCATTTGGTTCAGTAGGTACTGCAATATCATCTTCTTCAGTTGATTCGATTTCTTCGAAACCTTCATTTAATTTGGGTTTAAATGTTTTATCAAGTCTACCCATGACTTCAAAAAGTCTTACTTTGCTATCTTTTTTCATATTGTTAATTATTAATATTTTAAATCATTTTATATAAATACTATTATCTGTGCTTTAAGTTATAAACAGCTAAAACATCTTTTCTTAATGCAGCAACATCATTATTACCACTCCAATTAATTACAATCCATTTACGATTGTGTTTTTCTTTAGGACTATAAGGAATATTCATTAATTCGTTATTAGTCAATAATATATTTCTATCGACATTATATGTTTTAACGATTCTATCTTTCAATATTTCAATCGATTCCGGACTAAAATTCCATATATTACCTTCTTTGGGTTGTAAATCCTTAAAGATTTTATCTGGAATGACTCTAGCATGACCTTCTTTAGTAGAATCAATTAATTCATCTTCTTTTCCTCCATAAGAAAATTTAATCTCAAAATTATCGGGTATATTACTATCTTTTATCATACCAATTTCTTTACTATAGGCATAATGAAAATCATCTGGGGTTGCTCTTGCAATATCAAATGCCATTTCAAGATACTTATTAGAAATAAAATCACCAGAATCATGCCATCTTATAACTGCTCCACCATTCCAACTAATTGATTTAATACTATTAACCATTCTGGATTTCCATTCAGTCCAATGATTCATTAAATAATTAAGTTTTTGTGTATTAAGTCTAACTGTAGCATCAAACATAATATAGCGTCCCATTTGAGCATAACAGTCACGAGTACATGCACCTGCCTTATCACATACATTTACAACATAAAAATTATTGTCTGTTTGATTATATATTAATCCCTTAAATGCTGGTAATGTAACATTATAGAAATTAGTTTTACCCATTTTACTATTTTGTTTTAAAAACTGGTCATTAGTAGGTTTTTCACTTAAAATCCTTTTCAATTTTTCAACATCAAATTCATCACCAGTTTTAATTGCACCTAATGTTCCACCATGAATACGTCCACCAGTATCATAATCTTGTTTTTTATTTTCAATTTCCTTGTTCTTTGTATTAAGCAATTTTTGTATATCATCAACTGGTTTTAATTTAGCACCAAATTCACTGGGATTTTCTTCATTAACATTTGTAGTACATGGAACTTCCTTATCATAATCATCTAATGAAATAAAATCATTCGATGATATTCCCGGAGGCATATCTGAAGTTTGTAAATGACTATTTTCATTAAGTATTGGCATACCCCCTACTTTATTCATCATCTCAAATAATCTTGTTTTATTATTTATTATCATTTAAATAACATTTTCTATAAATACAAAACTATTAATTAAAGTACTTGAGTATTTATTATAAATTCTTGCATAAAATGAATTTAGAATGTTTAAATAATATAATTACAGATAATCTAGCAATCCAGATTGATTTAACTAAGTTAAAATCATGGGATTTAAATACTGGTTTTACTTCGTTTAGTCTAACTAAATGGACTGGTGCAATATCAGACAATATTAATCTAATAGATTTTGGTTTAACTGGTTTCGATAACGGTAGAACTAATATAATGTGGAGCGGTATAACACTAACGCCTGACGATACATTATTTTCAATGTATAGAGTAGGATATAATGTAATTCAAAATCCATCAAGTAATAATACAAGTGGAATTACTGCTACTACAGAATATGATTTATATCCTATGAGTGCTGTAACTACTGGCACAACAGGTAATTATTTCGAACTTAATGGTGGTTATTTACAAGGATTTTTTAAATTACATGATTATAATTACGAATTATTGCCTTCAAGATTTAATAAAGGTATAACAATTGAAACCCTTGTTAATCTAAATCTTAACTCATCAGGTATATTTTATATGATGGGTCTACGTACTGAAGACAAGTATAGTCCATTTTTCAGTGGTGAAACAACAACTGGTGGAACATCTAATGATATTACGACTCTTAATGGAGTTATAACAAGTGAAAATAATTATCTTGATTCATTTTATGAAGTAGACGTAAATAAAAAAGCATTTAATAATTGGGAAACAAGGAAAAAAATCGAATATAAAGAAACTCCTGCAATTGACAATATAAAAAATAATGCAATCGCATTCTTTTTAACATACGATAAAAAATTAGGATATAAATATATTGACGATAACGGTATTATTATTGAAAATACATCACCAACTCCAATTACTACAACTGGTTGGACCATGATTGCTATCGCATTTACTCCAGATTCATTAATCGATGACCCAGATTTATTGGAATGTGCACCTAAAAGAACGGGTAAATTCATATATTATGTAAATGGTAGAGCTGTGTGGATTATAAATGATTTCCCAGAATATTTCTTTAAAGCAATTAAAAATCAAAGAGAAAAACAAATAGGCGTACCTTATTCAATTAGTTGGGGTGGTGGTTCATTTGGTTTAAGACATTCTTGGCATTATGATTATCAAAAATATACCTTATATGCCAGTCAAGACACTGAATATATTCAAAGTAATTTTTGGGTTCAAAATAATCCATTACCTGATGAATGTGAAGAACCATCGACAGACGACTATTTACCGGGTTTATCATTAAGTGCTGATAGCAGTACCTTTATTGTTAAAGATAATTGTGACTCTAGTATAGAATATCCGTTAACAGTAATGAGTATAGAATACACTGGTTCTACAGGAACTACAGGTATGACAGGTACATCTGCTACGACATATTTTATTAAATTTAATCATCCTATTTCGGTTTTATCAAATCGGGATTATGAGATTAATATGTCATTTTTTAATAATGGTTTTTTTAAAACATTTAATGAATATGATTATAATGTAATTAGTAAAGCCACTATAGTTGTTTACGGTACTACGGATATTGATATTATAAGTGAAATACAATATTCTTATCCATTAACACTTTCAGAATTATTGAATTTAGATAATAACGGACTTCATCCATTTCCCGATAGAGATGAATACCAATATTTAATCAATGGTCTTATGTATTATGGTACTACTGGTCTTCTAGTTACAGAAGAAAATGCTTTATTAGGTGGTATTATACCTAGAGATGATTTAATTAATGGCGGTTATGTAAGCGGTGAAAATGCATGGAGACCATTAAAAACTGTGTTTAGGACCAAAGATAATTCCGGACAACAAACCGTGTTTATTGGTTTACTGCTTGAAAGTACTGAAGAATTTAATTTAAATCAGCCTTTGTATATCAATAATTTTACTTATGAAGGAGCAGACATATTAGTTCAAGACCCTAGAAAAGATAATTTATTTATAGAACAAAATTTCGATACATCGTTTATAGGTGGTATTCAAAAATTAAGAGTTTACGACACTGCATTAACTTCTCCGGAAATATTACATAATGCTTATATGGAATCTAAATTAAATCCGTATTTAAATATGTTTGTAAGTAAAGGAGGTAGAATAATCTATAGATAATATGAGTTTATTAGCAGAAATATATGATGGCTGGAAAAATCTTGCGTTTCCAAGTCCAGAAATTGAAATTGAAGCAAAACGTAGAATTGAAATTTGTATATCCTGTGATAAATTCAGAAAAAATAAATCATGTGCAAAATGTGGTTGCTATATGCCAGCAAAAGTAAGGAGTCCTAAATCAATTTGTCCTGTTAGAAAATGGTAGTTAAGGTTTATTAGTTGTAACAATATAAGTATTTTCAAGTGCCCTGCCTTCAAACGTATCGGAATCTAAAGATATTTTTGTATATGAATTCAAAATACGTATAGTATTACCCATAATTAATTCAAGTTTTCCCGTAAGACATGTCATAAAACCAATATAATCTCTTTTTTCGAGTTCAAAATATGCACCTTTTGGTAAATAAAAAAATACAATTATTTCATCAGGTCTGTCTATATTAACAATTTTTTTATATTTGATTTCAGTATTAATGTCACAATTATCCCATTCGCTAAAAAAACGAATTATTATACCATCATCAATTTTATGAATATTAGGAAGTTTATTTAATAATTCATTTTTTCGTTTATGAATCAATGCATTAATTTTACCTAATAATTCTTTTTTTTCCTTAATCATGATATTAACAATAAGAAATACTTTCTGGATTTTCTTTTTCTATGTTAGTTTCCATCGTTTTATTTATAATAATACTTTCAATATAATCCCTAATGAATAAACTCTGTATATTAAAAGGTGCTTTACTAAATGCAATAAAATCAATTTCATCACCATCAACAGTTGTTAATGTTACATCTATATCATTCCATTTAATATCAGTATAATATGCTTCTCCTGAAGGTGGTACGTATTTACCATAATTGCCGGGGTCATGTGATGCATGTACATCAATACCTATATCGTTTCCATCGAATTGTAATGAAAATTTAGCAGGTTCTTTGTTAGAGTCATATTGATAAGTAACATCAAGCAAATAACTAATATTTAAATGTGTCGCATCATTTCCTTCCTCCCAATCACCATTAATTTGAGCATTATTAGAGTTGGTTTTAATAAGTTTACTCTTCACAAGTGAATCGCATATGAATTGTTTTTGAAAATCTTCATTTTTTAATAAATTGATGCTTTCTTCTTCTTTGGTATATTCTTCATTACCAAGAAAATCAAAATTCGAAATTTCTTCATTAATTATTTTAATAAAATTCTTTATTTCCATCAATCAATATTTTAGCATAAATACTCATAAATTTACATAAATTATAATTATTTTTTAAATGAACTAGTATTTATATCTAAAGTCATTGCTTAATCATTGTATTAAGTTACGTCTGAAAAAATCAGGAATGATTTTTAAATTTTATCGCCAGTCAGTGGTTACGTAAAATTTATTGGACTTAACTAATTAGAAATTAAAGTAATTATTGCACCTATTTAACGTAGGTGCAATTTTTATCTTCAATAAAAAAATAAAATATTTAGATTTTTTTCATAAAAAGTTTGTATTTATAATTTTAAATCGTATATTTGCAAAGTGTATTCAAGTTAAATATTAAAAATGATGAAAAGTTTAATTCATATCCAACCCCAACCGCAACATCAATTTGTTGATGAATGGGATTATTATGCTTAAACTTAACATCGAAGTTTTTAAAGTTAATCAAAACCCCATTCAGCAATGAGTGGGGTTTTTTATTTCTGGGTGTATTGCAGATGGCTATACTACGGTGACTTGGACTCATCGGTCCGCAGGTTCGAATCCTGCCACCCAGACTAAAATTTATAAGGTCATGACCTTATATTAATAAATTATTAGGTCGTAGACTTATAATTAACATGGTGTTTGAAGCATTAAGGTGATGTGCCAGACTGTGAATCTGGAGAAGACGGCTCGATACCGTCCTTACACCCAAAAGCGTGATATTTTGATTTATCACTATATTACATGATATTGTCTCGTAGTGTAATTGGTAACACGATTGACTCTGAATCAATAAAGTACTGGTTCGAACCCAGTCGAGACAACCAGAATAAATTATTATTGTCCCTTGGTGGAATTGGCTAAACACGTCAGATTTTGAATCTGATGCCGAAAGGTTTGCAGGTTCGAGTCCTGCAGGGACAACTAGATTTTATTATATTTAATTTTTTTTATTTATCTTTACTGAAAAAAAATGTATTATATTATTCAAGAAAATGTATTCAGAGAAGAAAATTATGATAATTTAATATTAGCATTAGATAGATTAGAACTTCAATATGAGATAGTCAAAGTCTTACCATTTATTGAAACAATAGAATTTAAAACCAAAAGAAAAAACGTATTTCCATTCGGCTCATTGAAAATGGCTAGGATATCAAAAAATTTAAGATGGTATCCGGGTTCTCAAATGAACGACAATCATGATTATCAAGTATATAAGAAATATTATCGTGAAAATCTATTAAACTATGATTCGAAAATTTATAAATTTGGTGATAATTTCTTTAATAAAGAAATATTTTTTGCCAGACCAACTTTAGATACTAAGGTATTTACTGGTCAAATTTTTGATATGGAATCATGGGAAATTTTCAGAAATAATCTTTTAACCAATGGTCATTCAACAATACTTGATGTAAATACGGAAATTCAAGTTTCTTCTGTTAAAAAAATACAGAAAGAATTTAGATTTTGGATTGTTAAAGGTAAAATAATTACAGCAAGTCAATATAAATTAGGTGATAGAAGAGTTTTAAGTGATATTGTGGACCAATCCGTATATGAATTTTGTCAAAAAATGATTGAATTATTCGAACTTAATGATGCATTTGTTATGGATATTTGCTTAGTAAATGATGAATATAAAATAGTTGAATGTGGATGTATTAATTGTGCTGGATTCTATCATGCAAATATGCAATTACTTTTAATTGCATTAGAAAATGCATTTTCCAAATAATTTAATATTTATATATTATATTGTCCTATAGTGTAATTGGTAACACGTCTGATTTTGGTTCAGAAGAGTCTAAGTTCGAACCTTAGTAGGATAACTAACTAAATTTTAAATATATGTCATATAATTTATTCTTAGATGATATAAGGCAACCAAGTGATGCCTTTGATTACATGCATTTACCTGTATATAATACCCTTCAATGGGCAGTTGTTCGTAACTACGATGATTTTGTGGATTACATAGAAAAAAAGGGTGTTCCAGATAATATTTCATTCGACCACGACCTTGCCGATGAACATTACGACCCAGAATTATATGGTAGTGAAACATATAATAAAGTATACGATGAATTCGAATTTAAAACTGGTTATGACTGTGCAAAATGGTTTATTGATTATTGTGATAGAAATAATAAAGAACTACCTCATCGAATTTATATTCATACCCAAAATCCTGCAGGTGGCTTAAATATTAAGTCATTATTTGATACATATAATAAAATTAAGAAAATGGATACCTAATTCCAATATAATAAGTATTTATCTAAAAAATACTTAACTATGATATCAAAAGATAGCAAAGAAAGACTTATTGAAGTCATGCAAAGAGTTAGTGGATTAAAACCCATGTTAAAAGAAAATTATCCAATGGGTGCAGAATTTGACCCTGATGCACCTTGGAATCAAACTGATGATGAAGAAAATCAAGATACCGAAGAATTCGATGCCTACGACCAATATAGAGATGACTCAATGGACGAAGCATATAAAGGAATTAATCCTAAAT
>Ga0307376_10001772_pt1 | contig 22437 bp, 17 predicted proteins | sample TR2MG_FD_202536 | JGI IMG/M metagenome (GOLD analysis project Ga0307376, IMG submission 202536) | Soil microbial communities from Risofladan, Vaasa, Finland - TR-2 | ecosystem: Environmental > Terrestrial > Soil > Coastal area > Acid sulfate soil | place: Finland: Risofladan, Vaasa | collected...
AGAGGAATCAGGTATGAAAAGTCGATTGTAAAGATTTTTAACCGGAACCCGGCACCGGTAGTAAAGTATTTACGATTACCTTTTGTTTCATTTTCATGAAAATAGCCTCCCCTGATAGCAAACTGGCTATTATACCAATATTCTGCTCCAAATGAATAAGTAAATTCATGAAGTTCTTCTTTAAAACCACCCGGTGCATCAATGAAAGACTGGAAAATTGCAACAGGAACAGCAACATTCGGATCTTTACCTGAGATTATGCTATCGGGGGTTGTAATACTATATATAGGAGGTGTTGGAACAAGAAGCTTGTTAATGTCGATAGTTAAAGTAATCTTATTATAATTATCGAGATTAACTGTATATGCAGTTCCCAATCGCATATTCATAGGAATAAAATCAGATGTCTGTGCATCAGAGTAGCTCATCTTTGATCCTATGTTCGAGAAATTGAGACCGAATGCAAGCTCACCGTCTTTGTTGAAAACAGAAACGTCTTTTTGATAATACCCTGAAATGTCGGCAGCAAATGAGATCCCTGGTTTTGTATCTTCTCCACCGGAAGGTAAACCTCCTGTAAGGTTGGAATAAATAAATCTGAATGCGATTCCACCAGATAGATTCTCTGTGAATAACCTTGAGTAGGCAGCATCAAGAGCAAACTCATTCGGATTAATGTCGCGCAGAGGGTTTCCCCAGTCATCTGTCAGGGGAACAAGTCCAAGAGAAGAATAGAGCAGGCTGGCGCTAAGAACCTGTTTATTGTCAAGCCTTTTGTACCCGGTAAGATACGCTATGTTAATATCGGGTACCAGATTCCTGAGCCATGGAGAATAGGATATTCCAACTCCACCGTCACCATCGATAAATACAAATTTAGCAGGATTCCAATGCATGCTGTAAATATCGGGTGATGTGGCAACACCTGCATCGCCCATACCTCCGGCTCTGGAATCGGGAGCTATCGTAAGGAACGGAACAACAGTCTGTATTGCATTAAGCTCGCCTGTGCTTTGTGCTACAAGGTTAGTATAACCCGACAGTACTGCAACGAATAACAATATTATAACTCTATTTTTCTTCATACTGATTTTTCATTCTACGATTATGCAAATATAAAACAAATAATTACCCTTTATATTGTGTGACTCTTACAAAATGATCATTCGGCCCGAAGCTCTTGCTGTTTCACCTTTTCCTGTTGTGATAATAACTACATAAGGATAAATACCTCTACCTACTCTTTTGCCTCCGTCATCATTACCATCCCATAAAATTGGAGGTAAAGCAAAACCAGTTGATGGGACTTTGGTTTGAATGATTTTAATCAACCTGCCATCAAGGTTAAATATGTTTATTGTTACATTAAATTCATTATCAGGTCTGTTGTGTTCAGCAATTATACTGGTCTCATTAAGTATTGGATTAGGATAGTTAAGAAGGTTTTTAAGTATGAAATTTCCCTCTGTTTTTACCAGAAATAACAGAGATTTTTCTGAAGAATTATTAAAATTATCCCATGCTTTGACTGTTAGAGAATGGCTGCCACCGTTTAATTCTGCCAGATCATATATTACTCTTCCTCTCATATAATTATCGAAATCATTAACAAAATAATTATTTAGCACAAAAGACCTGTTAGGATCATTATCTAGAAAACCTGTTAAATCATGTCCTATACCTGATCCTGTTGTATTAATCCCGTCTTTATCCTCTATTATAGCCAATAGCCTTGGATTATTATCAGTTATACCTCCGTTTCTGAATAGTGTATCGTTCATATATAGTTTAATATCAGGCCCATCAGTGTCGATAATAGTTAAATTTGAGAATCCTCCGACAACTATGTCGTTAAAACTTCCATTCATGTCTTTAACATTATCATTGGCGTAATAACTGATTTTCCCATTTCCAAATGAGTAATCAATATCTCTGGGAACAATGAAAGTAAATCTGAATTTACCATCTATTGCCATCGTCTTACCATTGAATATGATATTATTCCTCAGATCGAACTCCATGATTTGCCCGCCATCATTTGCAAGAGTTTTTATCTTGCTTGTTTTATCGTATATCAATGGAGATACTACTCCATTAAATGTATCCATAAGAGTACCCTCCTGATCTTCAATATGTCCGGCTATGGTTATCAGAGCTAAAGCTTTAAGGCTGTCGGTTTCATGTGAGATGGAGACTTTATTAACGGAGTCTGTAATAACCTTGCCATATTGTGGATAGGCAAGTCTTAATGCCGGATCACCAAGCAGTGAAAAGTTCCTTTTATTCGGACCGCTACCAGAATTATTTTTGGCTAATCTTATTATATCACCTAAACGTAATGCCTTACCTGATTCGTCACAATCAAAAGCGTAATTAAAGATGTTTCTGTTAAGAAAAAAATTTGGTGCAGAATAGACAACACGAGTAGTTGACATTAACGCAATTCCTCCACCATCTTTGTTTAAGAGAACCATCTCTCCAGCGGATGTTTTTCCTGTCATCTCCCTGGTTAAAATATTTATTTCGATATCATCAAATCGGCTGAATTCACAGGTAGCTGTAATAAAAAGAGGAAGTTTACCGCTATTTTTCCACGAGTTAATATCTTCTGTTTTAATAACTCTTTCGTGGGCAAGGCCATTCTCACTACCATGACCTACATAATTGAAGATCAGACATCCAGAGTTAATGCGGTCGTTGATTGCCTTTGTGACATCCGGATAGGACTGCCCGTTAACGGTAGTTATTTGTCGGAAGGCATCAAGATAGATCTTATCGACATTGTAAGATGGAACACTGTCTTTAATAATGGTAGCAAGGCCTTCTGCATCAGACATATGGGTATTGCCATCTTCATCATCTGCAGTTATGCAAATCATATTTTTCCATTCACCCATATTGGCAGGATCGAGGTATCTGATTATTTTCGAGAGAATAATACCTGCCTGAATAGTATCGGAAACCGGTAAACGGCCAATGCCTATATCCTCAATTCCCTCTGCTTCTCCTTCATCATCATCGAGGAGCCCATAGAAATCATCGGATGTAAAAGATGAAACAAACACATTTGAGTTTTGTGACTGGTATGTCGGGATGAAATTTGGATTATTCGGAGGGAGCGTTTTATTTTCATATGAACCATCACCAAAAAGGAGCAGATACATTAAAGGATGGTTGCTATTTTGTTGATTTTGATATTTCATCCTTACAAAATTCCTGATTGCAACAATATCAGGGACCCCTCCGGAGAATTCATTATAAACCTGTTCAAGAGTTACAACCTGCGAAATAAGACCACTATTGTTATGATGAATGGTTGCAAGTTTCTCAGCATATTGTCTGAATAGAGGATGAGTTACTATAATCATATCAGCAGGGTCAGAACCATGTAAGTTCTGGTTAGGTATTGCAGCTGTTCTGATAGATGGGTCCAATGCGTTTTCAGGCATGAACGCAACAAATGTTTTTAAAGTATCTGTTGCCGCTTTGAATGAAATAATATCTCCGGTTTTTGTGTATTGAATCTGTTTCACATTTAATGGGTCAGATATATCCCAAATAAGAGCATTATCTTTTGTGCTACTGATTGTAAATTCGGTTATCCTTCCCGGGGTTACAGATCTGGAATCACTGTATTGCTTCATAGCTCCGGTAAATGAATTTGATTTTCTTCCCTGCATCTTTACATAATCAATCCATCCTTTTGCACCGGCTTCGCCATTATTATAAAATCTAATTTCATATTCAGGTGAAGCTGATCCTGAAAAAATATAGCCGGAGGAATCAGTAATCTGGGCATAGGTACCGGTATAAGCAAAAAGATTAACTCCCGGTACCTGTGCGCTTTTCTTTAATGAATCTCCTTCATATAACCTGAAAACGGTAGGAACAGATGCCCTGGCTGCTAACCTTATACTAAATTTTATTTTTTCAGTAGGTATTAGATCTGCAAATTCAGGGGTGACAGAAATTCCCCTGACAGCAGAAATCGGTTGAAACCATTCTCTCCCAGATTTGATAAGATTCTCATCATCCTGTTCATGAATGAACATTATATCTGATTCTGATGAACTGTAATTATTTGATAAATAAGAATTAGCAGCAGTGTTTATTCTTTTACTCCTTGTCGAACCTGATGTGATAAAATAAAATGCTGTGTCGGAATAATTGTGCCTAAGGAAGTTATATTCCCCTGTTGTGTAATTATAATTCCATCTGTTTGTACCTTTTCCAAAGAACAGGAGATATTCTCCTTCATTCAAAATAGTATCGTTACCTGAAATATATATTGAACACTCCTTAAGGTCATCAGGTACCGGATCATTATTATAATATGATAATTGCCCGGAATTGTTGCAAAATATTCTTGGGTTAGCAGGATTCTCCAATCCTAGTTGGTTAAGTCTGGAATAATCAATTTTGTAAATTCCATCTTGAGTAACTGCAACCCTGAACCATTCCCCGGAAGAGAGAACAGATGAAGATGGATTGCTATCTTTGTCATTCTGTGCAAACAGGATTATTGGCATTATTAGAAAAAAAATCGGCAATATCTTTTGTAGTCTTTTCATTATTCCGAACAAAGATAGAAATGTGCTTTTTGTTTGCTAACTTATTTTGTTTTTTTGTATGCAGTTTAAGGTTATAATAATAACGTCGTCATTACGTTGATATTGCAGTATTATTGTATATGTTAAATCTACTTAATAAAATACTTATATTCATTATTTTTATCCCTGCTCAATGTCTTGGACAGGAGACAGATTCCGGACCGGGTTTCCAATTGATAATGATGAATAATCCTGCATTTTCGGGTAGTGAGGGTGATGGCGTTTTACGGTTGTCATACCTAAATTATTTTCCTGGTAATAATTACAATCTTCATTCAGCTTATTTCTCATATGATTCATATTTTCCTGGATTGCATGGAGGTGCAGGTTTTTATATATCAGATGATTACCAGGGTGGTATTGTGAATGATTTCAGAGGAGGATTATCGTATGCTTATTTTTTACAGGCAGGTAAAGATTTTTTTATTAATGCGGGTTTATCTGCATCAATATATCACAGGGGTTTTAACTTTAGTAAAGCTCTCTTTCCTGACCAGATTAATCCTCTTGGAGGAGTGTTAATCCCTTCCTCTGAATTACTGGATGCATCAGGACGCACAGTTTTTGATATTGGAGCAGGTTTTCTCATTATTTGCGGAAATTTTTTTAGTGGGTTTTCAATAAATCATCTTGCTGAGCCAGCTCTTTCCCTGGAAGGTTTTAATAATGAGAGGCTTAAAAGAAAATACTTATTTAATATATCCGGTGATATGAGCCTTAACAAGGCGAAGAACCTGATATTTAGACCTATGGCATTTATGGGATTACAGGGAGGGTTTTTATCTGCTGGTTCAGGGGCTGTTCTTGAAAGTAATTATTTGTCGATCAATACTATATTGTTAGGAGATAACGGAGGAAATATGAACATTCAGACTGGTTTTTCTTTTAAAACCGGTAAAATAAGTGTTTATTACAATTATCGGTTTAGTATTGTTTCAGGTAATAACTTGATGCCATTATCGCTTCTTCATCAAACAGGTCTTACGTTCAGTTTATATAATGTTGATAAAAGAAATATAATCAAAACAATAAATGTTCCTAAATTGTAGTTATATTTGGTGAGTAAAAAATATTATTTTAGTAAAATTTATTATATTTGGGTATTCTTAAAAGCGATAAAACTAAAGGAGTTATGTATAAATTCAGAGCATTACCAGTTATTTTAATTTCTGTTTTACTTTTTACATCCTGTATTTTTAAGAAAAAAGGGGATTCAAATGTGTCTACCTCTACCGGTTGGGAATATAATGATCCTGACAATGGGGGCTTTGAAGTAGTTCTTGGAGCTGAACAAAAAACAGGTCCGGGTCTGATACTCATTGAAGGAGGTCGTTTTACGATGGGACAAGTTCAGCAGGACGTTATGTTCGACTGGAATAATAAACCAAGGACAGTGACAGTATCGTCGTTTTACATGGATGAAACAGAGGTTAAGAATGTTGATTACCGCGAGTATCTTTTTTGGCTGCGCAGAGTATATCAGGATTATCCCGAGGTGTTCAGAAGAGCTTTGCCTGATACATTAGTCTGGCGGAGTCCTATGGGTTTCAACGATCCTTATGTTCAGTATTATTTCCGGCACCCTTCATATAATAATTATCCGGTTGTGGGTGTAAGCTGGGTGAAGGCAAACGATTTTTGCCTTTGGAGAACAGACAGGGTTAATGAACAGCTCCTTATTGATGAAGGAGAACTAAGCCCCGATCCGAATCAACTTAATGAGAAAAACTTTAATACAGAAGCATATCTGGCAGGGCTTTACGAAGGAGTTGTAAATCAGTTACGTGAAAGTCTTAATCCAAATCAAACAGAACGTAGAACAAATTTTGAAGATGGGATCCTTCTCCCAAGTTACAGACTCCCAACAGAAGCTGAATGGGAATTTGCTGCTTATGCACTTAGAGGTAATACTTTCGAGGAGAGAATTTATGAAAGAAGAATCTACCCCTGGGATGGTCATAATGTGCGAAATGCATCAGCAAAATCACGTGGAGAAATGATGGCTAATTTTGTTCGTGGCAGAGGAGATCTCATGGGAGTTGCCGGTAGCCTGAATGATAATGGGAGTATTACTGTTGACGTTAAATCATATTGGCCAAACGACTATGGTCTATATTGTATGGCTGGGAACGTAAATGAATGGGTGCAGGATGTTTATCGTCCACTGACATCTGAAGATGTAGATGGTTTTAATCCGTTCAGAGGTAATGTTTATACCGATGTCAGGAGAGATGCTAATGGTGCTGTTGTAGGAAAAGACAGGCTCGGACGTCTTTATATTGATACCGTGAAAGATATTGATGTTGCAAACAGGTATAATTATCAGAAGGGCGATTATAGAAATTATAGAGATGGAGACCTTCAGTCAGCAATACCAGGGGCAGGTGACTGGAAAACAGAAGATGGTAAGAACGGATCACTAAGGATGTATGCACAGGATAACGCAACTGGTAACCCTGATTACGTCACTCTAATTAATGATAATGCACGGGTTTATAAGGGTGGATCATGGAAAGACAGAGCTTATTGGCTTAATCCATCAACAAGGCGATTCCTGGACCAGGAAAGCTGCCGTGATGATATCGGTTTCAGGTGTGCAATGATACGTGTAGGAAGCCCATCAGGTTTCTGAAATTTAAGTTCACTGACAGTATAAGCCTCATTATGATCACATAGTGAGGCATTTTTTTAAAAACATGAAGACAGAACTATTATACGATCTCTTTTTAAAATCTGCCGGAGTCACTACTGATTCACGAAACTTAGTGGCAGGAGAGATTTTTTTTGCACTATGGGGAAATAATTATAACGGGAACAAGTATGCTGCAGAAGCACTGGAGAAGGGTGCTTTGTGGGCTGTTATTGATGACACGCTGTTTGAGACAGAGAAGACAATCCTTGTTGAAGATTGTCTCCTTGAGCTCCAGTCCCTCGCATCACATTACAGAAAAGAGTTGAATATACCAGTACTGGCAATAACAGGTACTAATGGAAAAACGACAACCAAGGAGCTGCTAGCTGCTATACTGGCAAAAAAACTTAAGATTCATTATACCAAAGGCAATCTTAATAATCATATAGGAGTTCCACTAACAATATTGTCCACCCCAAAAGGGAGTGAGATGATTATTATTGAAATGGGAGCTAATCATTTAGGTGAGATCAGATCATTATGCCGGATTGCAAATCCTGATTATGGGATGATAACAAATATAGGGAGAGCTCACATTGAAGGTTTTGGATCTGATGAAGGGGTAGTGAAGGCGAAAACAGAACTATATGAACACCTTCAGAAGGTTAATGGAGTTGCATTATATAACGACAAAAATCCTTTAATCGAGGAAATGATTTTTAAAATCATAAACAGGGCTGTTCCCTATTCTGATCCTACAGGTATTGAGCTTATAGTGGAAATTGTATCATCTTCTCCAAACCTTAATTTATCAGCAACTTATAATCATGTTACCTATAATATCAATACAAATCTTTTTGGTGAATATAATCGTGAGAATGTTTTAGCTGCATTAGCGACAGGTTTATTTTTTGGAGTTGAGATGGATGATATTGTTTCAGCTATTGAAGAGTATCAACCTGCAAATAACAGGTCACAGTTGAAGATAACAAAGAAGAATACCCTTATCTGTGATTCTTATAATGCTAATCCGACTAGTATGTTCTTAGCATTGGAATCGTTTGCCTCCATCCAGGCTGAAAAGAAGCTTGTTATTTTGGGTGATATGCTTGAACTGGGAGAAAAGAGCGAAGAGGAGCATGTCAGAGTATTGACTGAACTACACTCCCGAAATATTAAGAAAGCTCTTCTTGTTGGGCCTGTTTTTCAGAAACTATCCTTAAGATATGGTTTCAAATCATTTCCAGATATTTATGAACTTATCAAGTTTCTTACTAGTGAGCCTGTGAATGGAAATACTATTCTAATTAAGGGGTCAAGAGAAATTGGCCTTGAAAAGGTTTATAATCTGCTTTGAAATTAGTTTTCAGTCCCGGAAAATTTAATATTGATAAGAAGGACTTCCGATCTGCTGCCTGACCTTACTCTGGGCCCCCATAGACCATACCCGGATGATACAATAAAATGTGTAGTGCCTTTCTTCAAATAGCCATAGCTTAATTCATAGATTTTTGAAGTTAAATAATTAAGAGGCCACATCTGGCCATTGTGAGTATGCCCGGAAAGCTGTAGGTCAACACCATATTTTGCTGATTCATCAAGATGAAAAGGCTGATGGTCGAGCAATATAACAGGCTTTGATGTATCTGTCAGCTTAATAAGCTCCACTAACGGTAAACGTTCTTTTCCATAGAACCTGTATGAATCCTTGTCAATTCTTCCTATGAGCTGAATTCCACCTTCAAGAGTAACTATTTCATCTTTTAAAACCCTGATGCCTTTACTCTCAATATAAGGAATTGTACGATTTCCACCTCCAATGAATTCGTGATTACCTGTAATAGCATACAGGCCATCATCGCACTTTGGGCAGGTAAAATATTGGAGAAGATCACCTCTTAAAACAGGACCAATCTCACCATCAACAATGTCTCCAAGGAGCAGAACAATATCAGGTTTCAATTCTTTAAGTATACCTGAAAGTTTCTTTATACTTCGTTTTCTAATTATGCTTCCAAGATGAATGTCTGAAACTGCAGCAATGCGAAATGTTTTTATCCCTCCGGCTGGTTTGTTTACTGTGATATTATATTCTTTGGTAACAGGAATTAATGCATTAATAAAACCTCCAATGATAAACAGGGAGGAAAGAGTTACTGTTATTATAAATGACCACTTACGGAAAAGAAAAATATTATCACTATTTATTATGCCGGAAATTTTTAATGTGAATAAAATAATATCAGATATTAGGAAGAATAAAAAACCATAAAACATGAATGCCAGCCAAAAGCCTCCAATAATATTGAGTATATCTGAAATAATCGAAGAATGTCTTGATTCAAGAATTTTAGCAACTATAAATATTACTGCAAGCAGACAAAATGTAATTGAAAAGATCAACCTGTGATCTTGAAGTACAGGTAGTGCCTTATACCCTTTAAAGAATATATAAATATTTATCAGGGAGTAAATTACAAGTACTATTGAGAAAAATATAACCATCTGATGTTTTTTCATTTCAAATCAGTTTTCTATTCGGAGGCTATTGTAAGTTTTATTGCCTTTAATATAAAACTCAAAAACAATACTCTTGTTCAAAATTGGTGGTTCAAAATGATTCACCTCAAGCTTTTTTACTATTTTCCTTTTCACCCTGAGCTTGTTTATAGCTTTATAATAGTCAATATGAGCTTTCCATACTGACCTAAAGCTGCCGAAATTGACTTTTGAAAGAAACATAATGGCAGCCAAACCATCAAGAATTTTTCTCTTAAACAGATATGAATGTAATTTATTATCAGGCAGGTTTTTATAAAGAACAAAGAGGCTGTTTCTGAAGTTAAGATATGTTTTAAATGGAGAGTCGTATGGCAGTGATCCGCCTCCAATATGATAAACTGCCGATTCTGGTAAATAACATACTCGATATCCAGCTTTACTGAATCGCCAGCACAGATCAATCTCCTCCATATGGGCAAAGAAATCTGAATCAAATCCATCGCATTTTTCCCATGCATCCCTACGTACTAACATACATGCTCCACTTGTCCAGAAAACATCTATCTGAGAATCATACTGTCCTGTATCTTGTTCGATTTTATTAAATATCCTGCCCCGGCAAAATGGATACCCATACTTGTCTATAAAACTTCCGGCAGCTCCGGCATATTCGAAATGGTCTTTCCTGTAATATGATAGTATTTTTGGCTGGCAGGACGCTACATCCAAATTTTTATCCATGAAATTAACTAATGGCTGAAGCCAACCTTCAGTAACTTCAATATCCGAGTTAAGAAGAACGAAATATCTGGCATCCAGCTGCTTTAATGCCAGATTATAACCACCTGCAAATCCATGGTTTTTATCGAACCTTATAAGTTTTACATCTTTAAAATTCAGGGCAACCCATTCAGCTGACCCGTCTGTGGATCCATTATCAGCAACACATACAAATGTTTCAGGGTTGATGGAGTGTTTAATAACATTTCCAAGGAACATTTTCAGGTAATCAATACCATTCCAGCTTAATATAACGATAGCAGTCTTATTCATTTTCAACAGGCCTTTTATGTTTCCAACGGCGATGGCTCCATATCCAATACTCAGGTTTGTCAGTAATTATTTCTTCTAGTCTCCTGACATGTGCTTCTGTAATAACATGATCAGGCAATCCTGCTGTATGATCAAAAAGAAGTTCTATATCGAGGTTGTAAAAACCTCGTTTTATTTTTTGAACATGAAAAAATACTACTGCCATATCATACTTTGATGCAATTTTCTCGGTACCCATATAAACTGGAGTATCCTGATTTAAAAAATTTGTCCAGTATTTTATTTCAGTTTTTATTGGTGTCTGATCAGAGATAAAAGCTGAAAGGGTATTAATATTCTTTTCCCTGTCATTGATTATTTCTCTTATTATATGTGACATAGGTGTAAGTACCATGCCATATTCTGATCTTAAGTTATTAATAAATTTGTCGAAGAACTTGTTTTGAAGGGGTTTATATATGGAGACGGTTTTATACGTGGTATAAAGAGGTAGTATTTTCAGCCATTCCCAGTTATTATAATGACCAAGAACCGCAATAATATCGCGTTTCTCTTCCAGTAGTCTGTTGATAATATCGACATTACTAATAGAAAAACGCCTCATAAGCTGGTTCTTATTCATGTGGGTAAGCTTAAAGGTCTCAATAAATATATCTGCAAGATGTTTGTAGAATTTTTTTTCAATTGAGTCTAGTTCTGCTTTGGTTTTTTCAGGGAATGAGTTTTTAAGGTTAGTGGTAACAACCTTTCTACGATAAGAAGGAAAGTAATATAGTAGAAGATAGAGCATGTTGGAAAAGATGTATAAAACCCGAAGTGGTAAGAGAGTCACTATCCAGTTTATTCCGTAAAAAAGGTAATATACAAGTATTCCCATTATGTAAGAGGCTCTAATTCTTCATAAATTTACTTAGAATTTCCAGAATTTCAGAATAAACTAAGCTGTTTGCAGCTACAATTTCTTCCCCAGTCAAATTTTTCTCACTACCATCAAAATCGCTTACTTTGCCTCCTGCCTCTCTGACCAGTATCATTCCGGCGGCAATATCCCATGGATGGAGCCCATACTCATAAAAAGCTTCGAATCTGCCACAGGCAACATAGGCAAGATCAATAGCAGCAGATCCAAGTCTTCTTATTCCGTGTGTGTTTTTTACCAGGTAAGTGAGACAATTCATATAAGGAGTAAGCCTGTCAAAATCGTTGTATGGGAAACCAGTGGCTAGCAGGCTATCCGAGAGCCTGCTGGCTTTTGAAACATTTATTGCCCGGCCATTAAGCCATGCACCTCCATCCTTCCATGCTGTAAATACTTCATTGCCACTAACTTCATAAACAACACCCGCAACAACTTCATCGTATTCCATCAAGCCTATACTTATTGCATAGGGATGAAATCCGTGAAGGAAATTTGTGGTTCCATCCAGAGGGTCTATTACCCAGCAATATATCGATCCCTTTTTTGTCGAGGTACCTTCTTCTGTATTAAATCCGGCTTCAGGAAGTAGTCTGCCTAATGTTTCAACAAGCATTTTCTCAGCACCCTTATCAACATAACTAACAAAATCATTCAATCCTTTGCTCTCTGTTTGTTTAATATCAAATTTTTCAGATTCCTTCAGAATAAATGAGCCTGCTTCGCGGGCAGCTTTTTCAATTTCTAAACAAATATCCTTTAAATTTATCATGGTTTAGTCGATTAGTTCAACGCTCATTCTGCCAGAGAGTGAGATGGTTTTCAATTTTACTTTCTTTATATTACCTGCGAGTACTGATTGCCAGGGATATTCTACTCTTATATAATTAGACGTAAATCCGGATATTAAACCTTGATTACGGGTTTTCTCAAACAAAACATTAGTTATTTGACCGATATTCAATTTATTAAATTCCAGGTTTTTCTTTTCTGACAGAGCAATAAGTTTTTTGCTTCTGGCATTTTTTTGTGAATGAGAAACTTTTTCATTCAGATTTTCAGCTATTGTTCCGGGCCTTTCAGAGAATGTGAAAACATGAAGATAAGAGATTGGAATTTCTTCCAGAAAGGAGTAAGTATCTTCAAAATCAGAATCTGATTCTCCCGGGAATCCAACAATAACATCGGCGCCTATTCCGGCAAGAGGTAATTTTTCTCTTATAACTTTTACCCTGTTGGCAAAAACATCCCTTTTATATCTTCTTCTCATCAGGCCAAGGATCTTGTTACTGCCGCTTTGTAAAGGAATGTGAAAATGAGGAAGAATTTTCTCATTCATCACTGCCATATCAATCAATTCGTCAGTCAGTAAGTTAGGCTCAATCGAAGAAATCCTGTATCTATCAATACCCTTGACCTTTATGAGTTCCATAATAAGAGAGGCAAGTGAATCTCCGGTTGATTTTCCAAAATCGCCTATGTTAACACCTGTTAGAACAACCTCTTTAATACCATTCTCTGCAATTTTTTCCGTTTCACTAATGATAGAAGAAATTTCAGGGTTCCTGCTGCGGCCACGTGCCAATGGGATTGTGCAGTATGAACAGCCATAGTCACATCCATCCTGGATTTTAAGAAATGACCGCGTTCTGTCGCCCATGGAATATGAAGGACTGAATCTATCAGAAGATGAGAGATCACAGGAGTGTATCTCCACCCTTGATCTCTTTCCCGAATTTGTTATATAATCTGAGATGTTGAATTTTTCATTATTGCCGAGCACCAGGTCGACTCCGGGTATTGATGATATCTCCTGTGGTTTTAATTGTGCATAACAGCCAACAACTGCAATAAATGCATCGGGTGAAAGAGTGATAAGTTTTTTTATTGCCTGTCTGCATTTCTTATCAGCAGCATCAGTGACAGAGCATGTATTAATTACGTAGATATCAGCTTTTGCATTAGCAGGAACTCTTTCAAATTGATCTTCTGAAAATGACCTTGATAAAGTTGATGTCTCAGCAAAATTGAGTTTACATCCAAGGGTGTGGAATGCTACTTTTTTCTTTTCAGTATTCATTATTAGGCTACTAGGGCACTTCGATGCAAATCTGTTATAATAATTTACTAGCAAGTTCTGCCAGGAAGCTTCTTTCACCTTTAACCAGGTTAACATGAGCAAATATGTCCTGATCTTTCATCTTATCTGAAAGGTAACTCAAACCATTAGATGCAGTATCGAGATATGGTGAATCAATCTGCTCAATATCGCCGGTAAATATCATCTTGGTTCCTTCCCCGGCGCGGGTAATAATTGTTTTTATCTCATGAGGGGTAAGATTTTGTGCTTCGTCGACAATAAAAAATATACTTGACAGACTCCGTCCTCTGATATAAGCAAGAGGAGTTATTACAAGTTTTTCCTCTTTCATCATATCGTTAATCCTAAGAAATTCGGGACTCTGGTGGCTAAACTTATGTTTTATAACTGTGAGATTATCGTATAAAGGTTGCATATAAGGATCCATCTTCTCTTTTACATCCCCCGGAAGAAAGCCAAGATCACGGTTTGCAAGAGGAACAATCGGCCGGGCCAGAAATATCTGTTTGTATCGCTTATGTTGCTGAAGCGCGGCAGCAAGTGCAAGTAGTGTCTTGCCCGTTCCGGCTTTCCCGGTTAGCGAAACCAGTTGAATATCAGGGTTCGTAAGAGCCTCAATGGCAAATGTCTGTTCAGCATTTCGTGGATCGATACCATAAGTTGATTGTTTAATTACTCTGTTGAGCATCTTATTAACCGGATTATAATGGGCCAAAGCGCTCGATCCGTTATTCTTTAATATATAAAATTGATGACCTGCCAATTTTTTTTCAATACTGAATTCCTCAGAATTTACACCATCAGGAAGTTCATATAGCTTACTAATAAGCTCCTGTTCAACACCCTCCAGTATCCTTATACCTTTATATAAATCATCTATATTTGCAACCTTGTCGTTTTCATAATCCTGTGCAATGATCCCGAGCGATTTGGCCTTCATTCGAAGGTTTATATCCTTAGTTATCAGCACAACAGCTTTATCCTTATTTGAGTTGCAGACATAATCGGCTATTGCTAATATCCTGTGATCAGCTGTTCTTTCAGGAAATGACTGGTTAACCTTTTCCGAAAAATCTTTTCCTGTTTCAATATGCATGTTTCCAAGGTTGTCACCAAGAGGTATATTAGCTGTTAAAAGCATGTCTCCCGATAGTTTATCCAGTTCTCTTGTGAATTCACGTGCATGAAAATTTATAAGATCATTCCCTCTCTTAAATTTGTCAAGCTCTTCAAGAACAACAATTGGAATAATAATATCATTTTCTTCAAAATTGTAAATACATTTATAATCGTGAAGTAAAACATTCGTATCAATAATAAAGAGTTTTTTGTTTTGCTTTTTTTTCATATTTAAGTAATTTAAAATCAGCGCACTACATTAAGTAGATTTTCAATTTCAAGACAGGTAAAATTAACCAAAAAATTGGGATTAATTGTTATCATATTCTAAAGTATTTATTTTGTATTATGAAGTGCTTAAAGTTCCTGATGGCTAAAGTACTTGAAGTTTAGAAAATGAAAAATGTAAAACGTCAAACCTAACTTTTCACTTTTATCTTTTGTCTTTTATCTTTTTACTTTTATCTTTTGTCTTTTATCTTTTGTCTTTTGTCTTTTATCTTTTACCTTGAGTATGACTTACGAACAAACAATCGAATTCTTATTCAGCCAGCTTCCGGCATACCACAGAATTGGTAAAGCCGCATATAAAAATGATCTCAATAATTCTATTGCCTTTGATGATTATCTTAAACATCCACACAAAAAGTACAGGACAATTCACGTCGCCGGGACAAATGGAAAAGGGTCAGTTTCTCATATGATTGCTTCAATTTTACAGGAAGCTGGTTACACAACCGGGCTCTACACATCTCCTCACCTAAAAGATTTTAGGGAAAGGATAAAAGTAGATGGTGAAATGATCCCTGAGAATAAAGTGATTGAATTTGTAAAAAAACATAAGCAGATTATTGATTCTCTAAATCCTTCATTTTTTGAAATGACTGTTGCAATGGCTTTTGATTACTTTTTAGAAAGTGATGTTGATGTGGCAGTTATTGAGGTTGGACTTGGGGGTAGGCTTGATTCAACAAATATTATAAATCCGGTTTTATCTGTAATTACGAATATTGGGTCCGACCATATGGATCTTCTTGGAGATACTTTAGAAAAAATCGCAACTGAAAAGGCAGGAATAATAAAACGGGGTGTTCCAGTAGTGATAAGTGAGACGCAGTCAGTAATAAAAGAAATTTTTATTTCAAAAGCCAGGGAATCTGGTTCTCTAATATGTTTTGCTGATGAGAGATATTCATGCGAATTTGAAGAAAGTGATTGTTTTGAATTGAGAAGAAGATATGTGATAACCGATCTCCTTACTCAACAGAAATTTGAAGAAGAAACCTTGCTCGGAGGTGATTGCCAGTCAAGAAACCTGAAAGCCGTTTTCTCTGTTTGTAGTAATCTCCGAAATATTTTCAACATCACAGATAAGAACATTATGGATGGGTTAGGGAATGTTGTAAAGAATACTTCCCTTAAAGGTCGGTGGCAAAAATTAAGCTTAAGTCCATTAACTATTTGTGATACAGGACATAATAAAGAGGGCTTAGAAATAATTATGGCACAGATACGTCGTATTCCAAAATCCGGATTACATATGATCATTGGATTTGTAAGGGATAAGGATCTAAGTGCAATTTTACCTCTGTTTCCCTCTGAAGCGATATATTATTTTACAAAGGCAAACATCCCCAGGGCGCTTAACGAAGAAAGTCTTAAATTTGAAGCAGCAAAATATGGACTTATTGGGCAAAGTTATTCTGATGTTAAAACTGCATTTTATTATGCTAAGAAAAAGGCTGTAGCTTCAGAAATGATTTTTATAGGAGGTAGTACCTTTATCGTTGCAGAAGTAATTTGACTTTCTCAATACACTGTTGATTAATGTGATATTTTATATAGATTTGTGAATACCAGAATTTCTAAATTATGAAAAGAGCATCACTGTTTTTTTTGTCTCTGATTCTGATGCTGCCGTTGACGGGGCAGACAGAAAGTAAGATTACCATACTCCATACCAATGATCTTCATTCCAGGCTGAATGGCTATTCTCCAGAATCAGAATATTCTCCCTTAATAGTAAATGATGATAAAACAATCGGTGGATTTGCCCGGATTGCTTCAATAATTAAATATGAAAAAGAAAATAATTCCGGAATAACTCTTGTAGTTGATGGAGGTGATTTTCTTATGGGCACTCTTTTTCATTCTCTTGAAGTTGAAAGTGGATTCCAGTTACGACTGATGAAGAAAATGGGATATGATGTTACCTGCATTGGAAATCATGAGTATGATTTTGGTCCCGAAAAACTTGCTATCCTTATAAGGAATTCTGCCGATGCAGGAGATATTCCTGCTATACTTATTGGCAATGCAGTATTTAACAGGAATGATGAAAGGGATAATAATCTTGAAAATTTGGTTTCCGATAATATTTTAAGCAGAAAGATAATAAAAACAGAGGATGGAATTAAAATTGGATTTTTTACAATTTTAGGAAAGGATGCTGATAATGTTGCTCCAAATGCAAAGCCAATAACATTCTCTAAGCAAGTCTCTTATGCAAAGAGGATGGTAAAGGAGCTTCAAAATGATAATTGCGATATTATAATTTGTATTTCTCATTCAGGACTCTCAAAAAATAAAGATGGGGAATGGGTAGGAGAAGATTTTGACCTTGCAAAAAAGGTTAAAGGCATTAGTTTAATTATAAGCGGACATACTCATTCAAGACTTGATCAACCACTTATTGTTAATGGCATTCCGATAGTGCAGGCAGGTTCTTATGGACAATTTGTTGGTCGTCTTGCATTAGTCTATTCAAATGGTAATCTGAGAGTTGATAATTATACTCTTATTCCTGTCAATGATAAAATAATGGGAGACAGAAAGATTAATCAATTAATTGAGGAGCAAAAAGATAAGATATCATCTGAAATACTTAATCCACTTAAAATGGATTATTACAGAAAGATAGTTGAAACAGATTTTACTCTGGAAGGTAATGAAATGGGTGATTTCAAAGAGAGTAATCTGGGACCATTTATTGCTGATGCTATACATTTTTATGTGAACAGGAACACTGAAGAAGGAACGGATGTAAGTATGGTTGCTGCTGGTATGATTCGTGATAAGATTGTTCCTGGTGTGCAAACGGCGCCGGATATTTTCAGGGTAATGTCATTGGGGCAAGGGAATGATAAAGTGCCTGGTTATCCTCTTTCCAGACTATACGTTACAGGAAAAGAGCTAAAGAGCATACTTGAAATTTTACAAGTGGCTTATAAATCCAGTCCTGATAATTATTGCTATTATTCAGGCATCAGAGTTAAGTATGATCCTGAAAAAGGCTTGCTCAGGAAAATTAAAAATATTGAGATAGTCCATTCAAATGGCAGAGTGGTTGATGTTGATCTTTCGAAAAAAAATAAATCATTATATTCAATTACAGCTAATTCCTATATGCTTGAATTTATAGGTATTATCAAAAAGATGAGTTTTGGTCTGATAAATGTTGTTCCAAAGGATGTAAATGGTTTGAAGGTTGAAGATATGAAAACATCTGTTATCGATATGGATAAGAGCCTTGATGGGGTTCAGGAGGGAAAAGAGTGGCTGGCTCTTATGGAATTTTTAGGTTCAATGAAAGATATGAATGGGAATGGTATTTCCGACATTGACAAAAAATATGCCTCTCCGGTAAAATGTTTTTTACCTGTGACTTCCAAATAGTCTGAAACAAATAATCACTCATGATTTTAGTTGTTTAACCACGAAGTATGCTCATCTACCTGTTCAAAATTGGCCACAGCAATTGCAGCTGAACTGATAAATTTGTGTTTGAGAACCCATAAAACCGATTCCTTATAGCTTGGTTCAATATCTGAAGAAGGAGAGTATTTGCCACCGGAGTATTTTTTTGAAAAGAATCCAATGCCGGCTATCCCGGTTAAGGATTTAGTAACGAATTCCTTGCGACTTATTTGGTTTTCCCCCATGAACTAAAAGGATTGTCAACAACTAATCTGGTTTTACTGTTTGCAACCTCTAACCCAATCTCGTACATTGTTCTGGTAACTAACTCCATTTTATTAAAGTCAATTTTTTCCACAACATCTCTGGGAGAATGGTAATCTGTATGTAAACCTGTTGTAAAGAAAATGACGGGGATATTTTTTTTAACAAAATTATAATGATCACTTCTGGCAAAAAGTTGTAGTGGATGATCTTTGCCGCTAAGAGTATAATCAAAATCAAGCTGGCTTTTTTTGTCAATATCATCAGCGATAGACCTCAACTCTTTACTTTGACTGTCTGTAATAACAAATACTGTATTAGGACCTGTCATCGGTGTATTGTCAGTAGTATCTGCTATAGCCTTAACTCTTCCTATCATATCCATATTAAGATCGGCAATAGTGCTCTCTAATGGGAATAATGGGTTCTTCACATACGACTCTGATCCATACAAACCTATCTCTTCACCTGAAACCCAAAGAAATAATAATGATCGCAGAGGTTTTTTCTTCATACTTTGAAAGGCTTCAGCTATAGAAAGAAGAGCAGCACAACCCGAGGCGTTATCATCAGCACCGGGATTAACTTTCTCTCCTGAACCTCCTATATGATCGTAATGACCTGAGAATATTACAACTTCATTTTTTAAGATAGGATCTCTTCCCTCAATATACCCTGCAACATTATTTAGTGTTTTTTCTTCAGAAAGAACAACCTCTGTAATTTTTAATTTTTTACCAGGAATTAAGAAAGAATGAGGTTTAAGTGTAGAATCAATAATTTTCTGAAGCTCTTCAAGAGTATTTCCGGTGCCTTTAAGCAATGCATCCGCAACTGATCTGTTAATAAAGATAACTTTAGGCATAGCCGACATGAACGGATTCATTGCTTCATCATTACTTCCTTTCAGTGACATTTTTGATTGTAAATAGCCAGCTATACCAGGGGCTGGATTCTTCAAACGATTTAAAACCAGATTTTGGATCTGATACAAAAAGAATTGCCTTCGCTTTTGAATAAATTAGTGTTGTTAGTTTTAGCTGAAAACTCATTTTGGAACTCCATCCTGCTTCTTCAAACAGACATTCAGTTCTATCTTCTGACATTGGAGCTCTATCCATGACAAGAAGAATTTTTCCCTCAGGTTTGAGATCTTCAATATCGTTATAGTTGTATTTATCTGCTTTGATCCCATAACCTGCAAAGAGTACTTCACCTTCCAGTGTCAAATCGGAGGGTCCTGTTGGTAAAAGTTGGAACATAGGGTCCTTTATTGTAATGGTTTCCTGGTCATCAGATGTTATCTGTATCATTGTATTCTCAGGATCCATTGTTTTTTTAACTATTAAATAGGGCTGAAAATAGCTATTCCCATTAGCCGGCTTCAGACCTAATAATTTAGCCTGAGAGGCAATATAATTTGCAGCAATACCAAGCTCTTCATTTCCATTCATCCTACCTTTAAGAAGGGGAGAAGCTAAAAAAGTAACATAACTCTCAAGATCTGAGGCAGATATCTGGTTAATTGGATTTGTGTTTTTTTGAGAAAATAGAGAAAGTGATGTTAAAGTTATAAGTACTATAACAGTAAAAATTTTAAGAACATTTTTCATATCAGGACTGTATATAAAGGAAATGAATTGTACTGATGTAAAGTTAATAAAGTTTTAAGAAATTATTTTCATAAGTTTACAACCAAATATTTTTTGGATGGAGATAAGCTTTTATTTCTGGATTGGATTTCATGTTTTTATATTTCTAATGCTCGCATTGGATCTTGGAGTTTTTCATAAGAAGACACATAAAATATCAGTAAGGGAGGCTATTACCTGGAGTATAGTCTGGATTACCCTGGCCTTTTTATTCAATGTTTTTATCTATTTGTATTCCGGATTTAATAAGGTATTGGCACTTGAATTTCTTACAGGTTATGTTATTGAATATTCTCTAAGTGTTGACAATATTTTCGTATTTATTCTTATTTTCTCCTATTTTGCTGTTAAAGATGAGTATCAGCATAAAATATTGTTCTGGGGTATTATTGGTGCACTGGTGATGAGGGGGATATTTATTTTTACCGGAGTTGCCCTCATTAACCGGTTTCATTGGATCGTTATTATTTTTGGAGGCTTTCTTGTCTTTACTGGGATTAGAATGCTATTTCAAAAAGAGACAACAGTTGACCCTGAAAAGAATGCTATTGTAAGATTCTTTAGAAAAATTCTTCCTGTTTCGAATACATTGCATGGCGACAAACTATTTATCAAACAGAGTAAAAGATTGCATGCAACACCTCTGTTCCTGGTTCTCTTAATCATTGAATCTTCGGACCTTATTTTCGCTGTCGATAGCATTCCTGCAATTCTTGCTATAAGTAAGGATACATTTATAGTATATACATCTAATATCTTTGCAATCATGGGACTACGATCTCTTTATTTTGCTATAGCAGGTATTATGGGCTATTTTCGTTATCTCAAAGTTGGATTGGCCTTTGTTCTGACTTTTGTAGGACTGAAAATGCTTGTATCATATTTCCATTTTGAGATTCCGATTGTTTTATCACTGGTAATAATTATTTCCATTCTTCTGATATCCGTTCTTGCATCTGTTATTGTAAAAGAAAAATAATGATAACACAAAGACGATCCCTCCTACGCTTCTGTTAAAGTCGATTTTTTTTTATACCCTAACAACCAGAAAACCGGCATCTGCTTTTGAGGTAAATTGAAGGATTAGCTTCGCTGATCCCATTTTGGGGGCCCTAATACAGGGAAGAAACCACTGATCATACAGTCAATCGAGTATTCTGACTTCCCGTTGGATTATGTTAAGATATGGGTGATTGATAAGGTTGCGCTATTACCATCAGAATATTGACTATGACCGATAATGAAAAAAGAAAATACATTGAAGAAGTTTTTAAGTATTGTAAAACTGATAGCATTCTGGTCATCGGAAAAACGGGTCAATTACAGCGTTTACAGTGCCCGTTCGAAGTCGTGGTTATATCAGACGTTGGAGAACTGTATAAAGGCCTCATATGCCTCGTTTCTGCTGTTAAGATTGATATTAGCTTAATTGATGTATATGTCATAAAGAACAAAGCCTATTACTTCTTCAATTTCAGGGTATTACAACGCAAATAAAGGAATTCCAGAGACTAGGCCGTATAGACCCGAAATCTGGTTAATAGTTGAGTCATGCTGTATTTTCTTTACTGTTGTTTTGAGATGGTTCAGCTCGACTTTAAAATCTCAAGAACCACTGAAAACCAACAGTGCTAATTCCATTCTCCAGGTTCCCTTTATAAGGGGACCTGGGTGGGTGGATAAAAATAAATTTGACTTTATCTATAATCATATAGTAACTTTACATAAGTAAATTTCAAAATAATTTCAGGTGTACGATATGAAAAACAGGTATAAAGAAATATGTGAAGAGATTTTGGGAATTGCAGGAGTTAGAATTAATGGCAGTAATCCCTGGGATATTCGGATCTACAACGATGAATTTTATAGAAGAGCAATTACTGAAGGTGAAC
>Ga0307376_10001773_pt1 | contig 22432 bp, 23 predicted proteins | sample TR2MG_FD_202536 | JGI IMG/M metagenome (GOLD analysis project Ga0307376, IMG submission 202536) | Soil microbial communities from Risofladan, Vaasa, Finland - TR-2 | ecosystem: Environmental > Terrestrial > Soil > Coastal area > Acid sulfate soil | place: Finland: Risofladan, Vaasa | collected...
AGTACGTTGAAGTGTCCACGTAGTTCAGTGGGTGTGTGGGGATGCGGACGCCCCGGTTGGCCCACGGAAGGCCAGGTAGCATCCGAAGCATCCGACCTGGCGATGGGGCCTGCGGCGAGGCAGCAGGACCAAAGCCGAAATCGGGATGGCGAATGACGCCACCTCTACCGCTAGCACGGCGTCGGCGCCTCAGTCTGATTCTACTCATGGGACCTCCCTGAATTTCCTGTCAAAAGCTCTCTTCAACACTACAATCGAATCCACGTCGGGGCGTATTCCCCATCGCAGCTGTTCGTAGGGGAGCTTCACTTCTTCTAGTGTAGCCTGGATAAGCTGAGTCGCAAGGCCCCGCTCACGAAAGTCTGGTGTCACGAAGAGGTTGTTAAGGAGGCAGTGGCCTGCGTGCACCTTAAATTCTACAGAGCCCAGTTGTGTTAAGGTGTCGGGGTCGTAGGCGACGATCCACGAGGATTGCTTGGTGCTGCCACTGCGGAAGCCGATGGTCATGCTACTCACCCGACAAGAAATCGGGGTCCTTCCCAAACTTAGTACGGAAATCAGCTACACCTTCATTCAGCTGCTCGAGCAGCTGCTCCAACTGAATGAGTGCTTCCCCATACTGCCGTGCGATCCCCTTCGTAACACTAAGCCAATCTTCTGCCATCCCGAAGTCCTTGAGTTGGACGTCGGTAAGCCTCCGCTTGGTGAGCTCACCAGAAAGGTTGCGAACCTTACGGTGTGCTTGAAGCAGTGATTCGTACAATGGGTGTAGCTGCTCAAGAGCGATGTTCTCGCTCGAAACTCCCATGCCTGGCTCTGATACAGCAGGAGGTGCTGTTGGCATAACAGGTTCCCCCTCCATTGGCTCGGGTTCAGCTGCCTGCCGTGGGAACTGTGCGTAGCGCTCCCGGAGACGTGTCTCGAGCTCGTTGTTGAGAGGGTTAGTGATGTGTCGAACAGGTTTCATCGGAAATCCTCACATTGTCGGAACATCGTCAGCAGGGCTATCGGTCATGACCATTGGTGCTGTTAGCTCTCGCGACGTGTTAGGAGCGTTCTGAGTTTCGAGCGCAGCCTGCCAATCGTCCACCATCGCGTCGACCTGCTCGATAGTGGTCTTGATAGCAGCGATGGAAGCGTCCACGGTGTAGTTAAGCATCCTGTTAGCTTTTTCCATCGAACGTAGGGGTACCATGTACCCATCCTGGCGCCCGTCTGGATGGAGAAGCCGCACACGACGTGGATCTACTCCTCCTGTTTCTTTAATACAGCTAGCTACCTCGTGCGCACCTTCATGAAGGGACTGCAAAAGCTTACGGGCGTCTGCAGTCACCCGCTCCGCGTCAGCAACAACTTCCTCTAGATGAGCCTTGGCAACTTCAAGCTCAGTAGCAAGGGAGCCTGTCTCATTTTTTTGTAGTGGGTGGTGCACAGCCTCCACGCGGTGGTAGAGAACTCCTCGGTAACGTAACGTCCTAAGCATCTACTTGCCCTTCTTGGACTGCAGAACAGCAGCCAGGTCGCGGGCGTTCAGTATAGCAGGGATCACTTCATGGTAAGTGCGCTTTGCAGTCTCGGTGAGTACCTCTTCTGTGCCTGCTTCGCCATCCAATAGTTTCTTCCCCGCAGCTATCATCGCGGTGTTTATCTCGGTCATCTTCTCAGCGACGTCTTCCATCGTTTGGAAGAAGAGCACCTGGACGTCCTCGACAGGAAGATCCTCAACAGCGGTTGCTGTAGCACGACGGTACGTGCGTCCCTTATACGTAATCATGCCAGGGGCATTTTTCGCAGGGCCAGCTGCTTTGTCAAGCACGTAGATTGGAGCAGGCATTTGCACTATTGGATCGTTCCACCACTGGATGGACTCGTTGTTGTGATGCAACTTATCATCGTACTCTTTTTGACTTTTGGGGGTCAAGCTAACAGGGGTTTCACCTGACATAGCACGCATTTTGTGGATGCGTAGCGTCGCGTCTGCGCTGTCGAGCTCGTAGTCACCCTTTGACCCGGACTGCTTCCCCTCCAGATACCCTTTTAATCCAGCTTTGTCGTTGCGAGTCAGAATTTTCTGACCCTTCTCACTGGTAGGCAGAACGATAGCGTGGTTGGGGTAGAAGTCGAAGAACTTCCCCACCATCGTGGCTAAGGCCCCAGGGTAGCCGCTAGAGGATTGCACAGCCTGGCTGAACTGCCAAAACTGATTTTTCCTCGGCGGTCCCTTCCCTGGCTCGTAGTTGCGGACAGCCGTGATGGTGACGTTGTAGGATGCTGGCCCTTTTTTAGCCATGCTGCACCGGCTACGCGGGTCCTGAAGCCAGCAACTGTATCGCTAGAGGATGGAATCCTGCGCGTTGCGCTGCGATGCGGGGCTCGGTGGAGGTCGCCCAGTCTGCTGCCTCATCGGTGATCTGGATGATCGGGATGTATTGCACACCATCGATGACCACCGGGTGGGGCTCAGCAGAAGCCTGCATCTGTTGCTGCTGCTCCTGCTTCTTTGGCGCGTGTGCTCCCCAGTCTACGGTGGGACCTTCTTTGCTAGGAACCTCCGCTGGAGACGTTTCAGTAGAGAAAGTGGCCCCCAAGCCCTCGGCGCTCTTGAGCGCTTCAATGGCGGTATCAGCACCTTGAACCAGCTGCTTCATCGCACCACTAAGCTTGCTGAGTTTGGCTTTCTCAAGTTGAGCGGAAAAATCTGTTAGGCCACCCTTGAGGTCGCCCCAGTTTTTCAGTGCAGCAGACTTCTCGTCGTAAGAGCCTGAAGAGAACTTTTTCGCAAGCGCATCAATCTCGCTGTACGCCTGCTGCATCAACTCACCGATACGCTGGTCTGTAACAGCCCCGGCAATTTTCTTGGACAGGTTTGCCAGCTTCGTGAGCGCTTCAATAGCGGCTACGTTCTCGGAAGCAGTTTTTGCCAACCGGTAAAGCCACCCTGCGTGCTTGATGAACTCTGGTGTCTCACCAAGACGACGCTGGTAAAGCTGACCCGCTACCCGAATGTATTGGGGAGTGCCCATGAGAAACTCCATCTCTTTGAGGGTTGGTCTCAGTCGCCCGTATTTACGAATTTCTCGGCAAACGCCTTGTCACCGTAAGCACGGGTGAAGAAGTCCACCAGGAATTTCTTCTGCTCAGCTTTGGCCTTCGGAGCCTTCTCCGTAACGTCGACCACTGCTAGGCGGTCCACTGTGAGGGATTGCCCGTTGGCCTTCACCGTCACGGTGTCATTACCTACCTTGGAGACCTCTCCCTGCTGCAGAATTCCCTCGTAGGAAAAACGCACCCGGTCACCAGGTTCTAGGCTGTTGATGCCTGCGGTCACGAGATCAACCAGGCGAAGACGGTGATGCACACTAGCAGTGCGCTCACGAGACAGACGCTCGCGCATGATCTCGTCCAGGTCATCCTTCTCCGCACGAGCTAGGAAACGCTCGTTGCCATCGGTGAGGACTTCCCAGATCACTTTCTCGCTGTCCATGTACTTCGCTTTGCCCACCGACAGCATCTTGTGCGACTGTACATCCTCCATAGGACGGAAGCGTCTGTTCTTGCTCACAAAAGCCGTGACACGGTCGAGCTCGGGATACAAACGCACGCTCTCGAGAGTCAGTCTGACGTTGCCGTTGAAGGAGGACGTGGCCCACTGGTCCAATTCAGAACGCTTGGGATGTCCCATTTCCTTCGTGAAGGCAATCATGACCCGTGCTTCGTGGGGACTCGTGATCGCGTAGTCTGTGAGCTTCAGATCGAAACGTCCGCTCCTGGTACTGGCTACACGCTGGTTCAGGCGTGTGCTCAACCGGCTGGCAATGTCATTTTTGATGAAGTCCGACATTTCCTTCTCTCCTAGTAACCATCAGTGGTTTGTCCATAAATTGAACGACAAGTCCCAAGAGAAAACGAAACATACCTAGACAACCTTGGGCTTAGCCGCAACTACATATAGAGGTTAACTTGAAACCAGAGTTGTGGAGGACGGAGCGGAAGAAGATTTTGTGATCTACTTAGACAGCTTCGATCTAGGAATTTCAACACAGTACCGGGTGCACCAGTCCGTGAAAACAGACGGACCAATACCAAGAGCAGCACACATGCTTTTTACGTTGGCCCAGCGCTGCACGCACAAATCCAGAACGCGTTCAATAGGAAGCTCGAGCTCCTGCTCCAACCGAATTATCTGAGGCGGCTTGTAACGGGAGCACCCTTTGCTGCAGTAGGTAAACCCGGACTTTACAATCATTTTCCTACGGGACTCAATTTTATGCTCGCACACTACACAGACATTTTCCGGATGCACACGCACCACAAGCTCGTTCCCACTGTCCATCGCAATGGTTTCCTTGAGCGCACCCTGGCTTAGCTGCCGAAAGGTCCTGTTTAACAGCGAACGCAGGGCCCCTACCTCTCTGTCAAGCAAAAATGAAAGCTCGTTTAGGTTGAGAGCATCCCGCTCATGGCGTAAACGGTAAAACAAAATACAGTTCAAGGACCATGGATCTTCCGTATGGAAAGCGCAGGAGGACACCAGGCAGGGCTGGTACATGTCGATACCAAGCTCTGGACAGTGGAACGGCGGCTCTGTGGAACGGTGGTTGAAGCGGTTGCTCACCAGCTGCTCGCGCTGTGCAAAAAGAGGCGTGATAAACTCAAGGACCTCTTTAGTAGTAGCGGGGGTGATGTTGTCGTAAAGAAGACGCACGTTGTGCAGCATGGTCAGACATGGCCACACGTCTGAAGCAATGCACGACGCTGCTATCTCTTCTTCAGGCATCTTGACTCTCTTCAACAACTTACATAGGTCTCTGCATACCTCGTAAGACGGGCAATCCAGGCGCACCTTCTTTGCGGACATAACAACCCCAACTTGCAAAAGTAGTGTGAGCTAGAGTTGGCCTAAACCAACCCGCAGAAGGTAATATGGAAGGTAATTGGGGGAAGGTAATGGGTCTCTAGCTTAGAAGCTAGAAAGACTCATCAAATAGTGACGCTGCCCGACTGGCCTTACGGCTGTCTGTAGCTGCTGCTGTAGCAGGCTTCTTGGACTTGTTTTTTACGCCCTTTGGACGACCACGCTTCTTGGGTGCGTCGGCTTCAGGTGTGGCCTCAGCGTCCTTGTTTTTTACACCCTTTGGACGACCACGCTTCTTGGGCGCGTCGGCTTCAGGTGTGGCCTCAGCGTCCTTGTTTTTTACACCCTTTGGACGACCACGCTTCTTGGGCGCGTCGGCTGCCTTCGCGTCGGTAGCTTTCTTGCTACCCTTTGGACGACCACGCTTCTTGGGCGCGTCGGCTGCCTTCGCGTCGGTAGCTTTCGCGTCGGTAGCTTTCGCGTCGGTAGCTTTCTTGCTACCCTTTGGACGACCACGCTTCTTGGGCGCGTCGGCTGCCTTCGCGTCGGTAGCTTTCTTGGGAGCAGCCTTTTTGGCGGTGGCTACGGGAGCCTCCACCTCGGCATCACTCGCAAGATCTTCGTCTGCGAAGTAGTACTGTACCATCGCCTTCGGAAGTGTGTACGTGCGGAGCTTGTTGGGGGCACGTCCCTTGGTTTTGTGCACAGCTTGTACGACGTACTCGGCGCCGCTGGCGTTTACCAACAAGCACTCGGTGACGGGCAGCTTTGCGCCGCGAACTCCTACTAATGTGATCTGCTGGGATGTCTTTTTGGCCATGTTTAGCCTCCTTCTATGTGCTTTCTTCTTCACTGTTCGATGACTCTGTGAGGTCCCAACGCAACCTCACGAATCTGTTAAACCGAGCTTTTGCTACACTGACCTTATCGCCCTGTAGCTTAATGTCCACCTTAACGCCGACTAACTCGGCACGACGTTGCCAGTATTCCATGCGTTCGTCTTGACCTGCCTTGAAGAGGAAACCTCCACCAACATTAACTTTTTCTCCATTAAGGTCAACAACAAACGCACCCAGCCGCTCGCTGTAGCGGTAGGATACAGCACCATCGAGATGTGTCGAAATTCGACGGTCACGATCATCTTTCACAAGCGTGCGTAGATGCTCTGCAGCTGCCTCCGGATCGTCTACGTAGGCGTTGAAGTAGTAACCATCATCCTCGACACCATCGAACTCGGTGACCATTGCGTCGCGGATGATGCTTTTGTCTCGGGGAGATGCAGCAGAATGCTGCTTGGTTCCAGCCACCGTCCCAACGATGGTGGCGGTCTCGTCTTTCACAGGCTTGAGCTTGAGCACGTATTTGTGCGCACGGTCGAACACATGCGGTGCATTCATCATCTTGATCATGGTTCCCTCGAAGCCACCATCAAGGGACCAGGCATGAAAAGCGTCAAGGGCAGCTGCGTCAGGGATGACCTTGTGTCCAAGCACGTAAAGGTTATCCGTCGCCTGACGGACCTTTGCGTACAAACGTGTAGCTCCTGCTGCCCGCATGAGAAGCTGCTTGCGGTCCTTCCAGGGCATCTCGTACTTCTTTTTCATGTAATCTTCGACAGGAGCCCAGTCGAACAAAATCACACGAGTCTTTGCCAAGAAGTCCTCCTCATCAAAGGTCTCCGTCTTGCTCACCACACTGGACGTCTCGTTCCAGTCAGTAGCCAAAAACTCGCCATCGAGGAAGAGGGGTGTGTTTTTCGGCGCACCGCGTAGCTCGTTAAGCGTTGCAGCGAACGCGATGCACTGGTCGATGAGAGATTCTACACCCTCTATTTCAGCTTTGCGTAGTAGACCACGCGTGTGCACCTGAAGCTCATGCTCATCAGGGAAGATGTAAAGAAGGGCACGCTCACCATCCAACTTGAACTCCGCTGTTACAGGGAATTCGAGAGGCTTCTTCTCGGTCACCACCTTCTCAAAGTCTTTGGCCAGGCAGCATCCGTGGTAGTGAAATTCTCCCTCTTTTGTGCCTGTCCAGAAACCTGAACCGTAGATTTTCTCGATGGTAGTACGACCAACACCAATGCGAAGGTCATGGTCTAACACGCGCAGGTACCACTTACGGACGCGTGGGTGGCACTTGGCGAGGAAGTTTGTCATCTTCTCGCGTGCTGTGTTTCCTGTAACGCGCCGTGCTGTAAGCGCGTCCAAAGCGATGAGAAATGACTTGAACGATTCTAGTGTACCGTAGCCGTTCTCAGCAGACGGAACGTCCTCCTTGAAGCGCACGTAGTACTTGTCGGTACCCAGCGCCTTCAGAAAAAACTCCTGCAGCACCGGGTTGGATTTGCTCTCCTCAACGATCCCCTTACGAACTTTGGGACCTGCCGCGTTCTCAAGCTCCTCGAGCACAAGTATCGCGGCTTTGAACGTGTCTATCTCGAGTGTCTCGAGGTACGAGTTGTCTCTCGGCATGGTAATTGCCTCGTAATTAGAGCGTTATTCGGGGCTCGCTGTTTTCTTGGTGATCTGCGGGTCGCGTGTATTTTTCCATTCCTTGTACTTGTAGGTGAACTTTTGCCCCTTGTGAGACTTCACGCCCGCCAGGATGATGTTACCGCGAGCGATGGACAAAATGAGCCCTTCAACACGCTCTTTAGATACCAGGTCTTTCCACTCCACCCAGTCGCCTGATTCGAACTTAGGCTTCGGTGGACGTTTCGGACGCGCTTTCTGGGAAGCAACCTTGGAGTACTGACGGATGAAACCTTCAGCCAGATTCAGCTGCTCCAGATTGTTAAACGACATCACGAAGCCCTTGGCATTCGCGAACACCTCCCGCAGGTCTGCTTCAACAGCATGACGCTCTAACCAGCCGCCGAGGAAGTCGGAGGCACCAAGAATCTTCTTCAGTCCTGGCAGCATGCTGCGAACGGTAAGAATTTCTGGAAGCGACATGCTGAGGAAAGTACTGAGCTCTGCGTCGTACTCTTTGCAGACGAAGAAGGAGCCACATGAAAAACGCTCGGCGCTCATGACGGTGTCCGCGTCAAGACGACGCCCTGCGCTACACCGCTTTTTACCAAGCCACTCACGTTCCCAAAGCGCGCAGTGCTTACATTTGATGGGGATGACGTCACCGGGATGGTACGTTTTTCCACCGGCAGCCGTGAAGCCACGCTGGACCTCGTAGCTGGAAGCCACATCCGAGGGATCACCTTCCTTTGAAGGCGGCGCGGGTGCCTCTTCGGATTTAGCGGGCGCAGCAGCTTCCTCTTCGCCTGAGCTCGCTTCTTCCTGCAACTCTTCTTCGGAAACCTCTTCAGATGTAGAAGGTTCATCACCCTCAGGAACTTCCTCTTCGGAAGGTTCCTTTGAAGCAGGCTCCACGTTGTCGGGCTCATCGTCGGTCAGTGACGCTTCGAACAGGTCTGGGTCAAGACCCTTGACGACATCTTCGTTTTTTGCCATCTCGTAATGCTCCTCTTGATAGTGGATCGCTAAAGACTAGCTGTCTTCTGTTAACTGTTGGTAACTGTTCGCCACGAGGGCGACATCTTTCGCATCTACACAATACTGCTCAGCGACTTCTTCTTCAGTACGTTCAATATCATCATCAGAGTAGAGTAGCATATCTACTGCTTTGCTCAAATCGGGGCCGACACCATCGATGCCTTCCACCCACTTAAAGAAGCTTTTGATTAGGTCGTCGGGAACACCACCACGGGTAATCATCCCCTCGCAAGCGCTCTTAAAATCCTCACGCGTAGTGTCTCCCATCAACCGGAGTATCGAAGGAGTAGCTGCTTCATGCGCAAAGATGAACGTTTCTTTTTTACCCGACGCTTGAATAGCATCCCGGATCTTGAGCATCTGTTGACGGAAGGTGGGACCAGTGTAAGCGGAGGCCACGACAGCTTTTTTACGAGCGCGCTTAGCTGCGGAAAGAGGTATATCAATTTTCAGGCTGACTGCCTCTTCCTCGATACGGCGTAGTAGCTCATCACGACTCTGACGTGGACGCCCCACAATCTTGCCCTCCTCGTCTACCTCTGCATCCATTAAAGGGACACCCAAGTCAACGAGGTCGGAAGCGTCACCAAAAGCCACCACGAGCCCAATATTAGCTGCATGAGGTGCAAGCTGCCCCAGCTTCTCAAGTGCACGCAACGCGACAACTTGCCGACGACGCTCCTGTTGAAGCTTCAACGGTTGGTTGTTTGTTTTCGCAGGAAACAAATGGATGTGATCCTGCTTGTGATTGGCGACTAACACAAAAGCTTCCGGGCTGAAGTAGGCAAACCCAACTGCTTTCACTGAGGAAGGCTGACTCATTTATCGATCCTCCGAAGCCTTCCGAAAAACAGTTCTCTTAATTCGGGACTGCTTAGCGGAAGTAGCACACTCGCAATGTTTTTGTCAACTTGAAAAATGGCTTTGTCAGATTTTTTTGGCTTACCCTTGCACGCAGAATGTTCGCAGCTGGCTACCAAGTTGCCGTCTAGCAAGAAAAACGGTACCCACTCAAGTCTTACACCACACACGTTTTTCACGTAGTCGTGCAGAAAGTCGTCTGTGTCATAGTAGACGTCGTGAAAGCACAGCAGTAGCCAGGCGACTGCTACAGCCAAAGGGCTGTCGGCGGTGCGTTCGAGTCGACTTAGAATCTGTGGACCACTAAGAGTTCTGTACTTAATGTGGTCACTTTTATGAGCAATAATCCGTACTTCCCCACCACTGGCACCTGGTATTTCAATCGAGTCAACACCAGGCATCGCATCAAGAAGCCACTGAATTATCTCTGGTGACTCCTTGGACAGCTGAAAAAATGCGTTAGCAATCATTGCTCACTACTACTGTTTTACAAGTTCGGACGCCATTTGATGATATTTCGCAGGCGGGTCTTCCAGATAAAGTGTTGCGTTATTATTCTCGCGAATCGCCCACCATGTTTGGTCCCAAATCGGGTGTGATAGCACCTCCGGACGGTGGGATATCACGAACACCGATCCAAACTTTTGCTTTAACAGCGCAAAAATCGAGATAAGACCCTCTGTACCCAACGGGTCCAGGTTTCCAAACGGCTCGTCAACGATGAGCACGTTGGAGCTACTACCTGTGTAGAGCTCCTTCAAGTCGCGGAGGCCGAACAAAAAAGCGAGTCCAGCCTTGTGTCGTTCACCACCAGAAAGCAAGCTGCTGTTGGTAGACACTTCTTCGAGACGCCGACCAAGCCCAAACTGTAGGGAACCCTCCTGGTCTGTCAAGTGCAGCGATACATTTCTGTTTGGCCACAAAATGTCGGAGTACGCAGGAACTGTGCGCTCCGCTGCGTCGGACAAAATGGCATCGAAACGATCCTGTTTCATACCCTTGCTGCCAAACGACTTGTGCAAAGCCTCTAGACAACGAATCTCAGCAATGAGGGCCTCCTGCTTGCGTAGGGTACGCTTGAGCACCTTCTCATGACGAAGCAGCTGCCGAAGCTCGTTCACACGCTCACGCAGATGAGCCTCATCACTACTTGCCTCCGCTATCTTAGTGGCTGCTCGCTTCAACCGGCTACGGAGCTCCCGCAACTTAGTTTCCACTTCCTGCATGTCACCACGAGGAAGCTGCTTGAGCTCCTCCAGCTTTTCTACGATGAATTTGCCCGTCTCGTAGCGGTCCCGGTACTTGTCTACAACGCGGCGCGCTTTTTCGCAGCGCTCCACCAAGTCATCCTTGCTGTCGGAAGGCATAGCCGCAAGCTCGGCTTCGATTTCTATGCGGCGTCGTGAAGTCTCAAGCTCAGCGGAAAGCCTGCGCTCCTTACCACTAAGTAGACGGATGTCCTCTGTCACCTCTTCTGGAGAACGCTTGGTCTGGAACATGGTCAAGCGGGAACGAATTCCCTCTGCATTTCGACCGTCGTTTATCTCTTTTTTCAAAACGTGCAGCCTCGAAGTGGTCTTCTGCAACTCGTCACGAAGCTGGGCAAGCTCGGTACGCTTGGCGTTAATTTCCTCTGCGGACAGATCGTAGGGACGTTTGCAATGTGGACACGCAGCATGGCGAAGCTCGGTGTCCAAATTTTTAACGTCGCGCTCTAGGGCTGCTTCGCGCAGCTTAGCTGCGTCCTGTTCCTCAACAAGCTCATCCAAAGGAGCCGTGGGCTCCGCAAGCCGCTGAAGTTTGATCATCAATCCCTGGCGCTCTTCTGCCTGTGGAAGCTCTACCTGGTTGAGGTAGGTAAGCTTCGTCTTTGTTTCTGTCAGGTCTTCTTGTATCTCTTCTGCATCTCGGTCGCTGAGTTTCTGTAACTGCGCCCGGAGAGCTTCACGCTTTTCTACCTTCTCCAGGTCAGACTGCGCCGAAGCATACTCCGCATTAAGATTGTCGTACTTACGCTTCCAACGGTCAACGTCTTTCTGGGTGATGTCCTTTGGGTGGTCGAACGTCTTGACCAGGTCGCTGCCCTTGAACCGAGACATTGTTTGTCTACGCCCAGACGTCCGCTGCTGCAGCTTCGAGTGTAGAGAAGACACCTCGGTGTACTCATCGGTGTCCTCTGAGTTTTCGTCCTTGAGATGCTCCAACATTATTTCTGCTGCTTCGTGGTCAGCCTCGAGGTCTACCAAATCTGGCATCGAAAAGATTTTCTGTTTAACCTCTCGAAGCTCGTTGCTCACCTGCGCGAAGTCGGACATCGAAGTCTCGTGCATAGAGAGCATCCGCTTGGCCAACACGTACAACTCGTCGTAAATGTCCAGGTCGAACATCACTGTCAACCGCTTACGTCGCTCGAACTCTTTGCCATGAATCATGACATTGTTGAGCTCTTGCACCAAGTAGATAAGGTTGAAGAAGGTGGTTTCGTCAAGTGATAGCAGCCCTTCACGGATCCACTTGTGAGGTGCACGTGAAGCGTCTATAGGGAGGACGTTCTGGCCCGTCTCTCTATCGATCACCATCACTTTATTGTTGAACCGGTGGTGCTGGCGGTACTGCCGTATCTCGTAAGGGTGCCCGCCAACACGCAACTTCAGGGTGGCCGACATGTCGGCCCCGCTAAACAAGTTGACGATATCGGATTTATGATCACCGCGCCGCTGGTCCCGCTTGCCCCCTTTACCTACCTGCAACTGTGCAAACACCTCGAAGATGGAAGACTTCCCCGCACCCAGAAAACCACCATCATCCATGTTCAACCCACGCACCAACACGAGTCCCTGATTCGCCAACGGGAAGCTGCACTTCCGGTAGATGTAGGCGTTCTCGAACTCCAGCGACTCGTATTCAATGAAGGGCATAGGCTACCAGCTTTTGATGAGCTTCATTGTACGGAAAGTAGCTGCTTCAAGCAGTGCAATAGAATCGGTAGAGTACAACTTGGTGCGCTCTAACACGGTGCAGTAGTCGTCAAGAATGAGTGGTAAACTCTCCGTCGACTGTGGCTTACGCGCAGTGACACCCTTGAGCAGCCACATTTTTCCTGGGTCGCACAAGGCATCTTTGTCAATCCACGAGTAGAACAGCTGCTGGAACGTCTCGAGCACGCACTGTGTAAAGTAGCCTGGATTGGTTACGTGTTGGAGTGCCTGCAGCGCCATCGGCAGGTTGCCTGCTACCACAGCACCCACGTAGCGTCTGATGACCTCGGAAGTCTGCAGTTCGGTCGACTGCGCTACCACCTTGGTGAGTAGCTCCTGCCAGTTGGATGTCTCGCCTTTCGCAGCTTCAGCGTGATTGATAACCTTGCTGAGCAGCCCGAGGGCATCACGAAGATGCCCATCGCTAGCGGTAGCAATTTGCAAGCACAGCTTCTTCAGCATATCATTGGGAGGTTGAAAGCCTTCCTTGACGGCGATCTGATACACACGCTTCGCCACGGCTTCTGTAGGCAGCGGCTCGAGCGAAAAAATCTCTCCACGGCTACGAATGGTGGAGGGTAGCTTCTCGAAGTTGGTGGTGCACAGAATGTAGCGTGTGCGCCGAGGTGGATCCTCCAGCATCTTGAGCATCGCCTGGAAAGCAGCACCTGTAATCTGATGTGCTTCATCCAGGATGAACACCCGAAAGTTGTACCGAGGTGCTTGAGGAGCGATGGACGCTAAGCGGCGAATCTCATCAATGCCACCATGCAGTGCTACGTTCAACTCTGTCACGTCGGGATGTTCAGACCTACCCAACAATACGGGTTTCATCTGCTTGCAGCTAGAGCACTCCCCGCAAGGTTCAATGCCGCTGGGTTTCTGACAGTTGATGTAGTAGGCTACGAGACGCGCCAGCGTTGTTTTACCTGCACTGTACGGACCATGAAAAATCAACACAGGGTCGATTCTCTTGTTCATGATCATGCCACGCAGACTGTCTACTACCTCTACTTGCCCCACCATCTCAGCGAATGCTTTAGGACGCCACTTCGCTGCTAGATGCAAGTTATCCTTGTTCATCATTGTCCTGTACCTGGTATCTGTCTGGAAGTTCTACAGTCACGCCTGCTGTTTTTGCCAACTTTATGGCAATCCGCCATGCCAACGGGTACAAATCTTCTGGAAGGTGGGCTCTCTCCAACGCTGTTTCAAGATCATCAAAAATTCCCACCGTGACCATTTGTTGGTCGCGATCCTGGCGACGCTCAAGCGACACCACACTAGGATGAAATTCAACGTTCAGTGGCAGAGCGTTTTCGGGAAAAGGACCCTCTGGACGAAACTGGATCAGCGCTTCCTCAGGAGGAGGCCAATCCTCGAGTTCCTCAGTAACGATACGAAGAGGGATGGACGGAACAGGAACAAATTCGGGATCTGCTGGGCGGTTGGTATCAACAATGAGCACGCCCTTTTCCGCGACCTCGTCAAAACGGGTTTGGTGCGGCGACCCAGAGTACCACGCGCAATCCAGTAACGACTGGCAGATGTGCATGTCGCCCATCGCCCAGTAAGTCACAGAAGGAAGGTTGTTGTCGATACGGATTTGGTTCGCCTTGGTGATGCTCAAACCAACGTCCGTTTTACAGCCCTGCACTGCTTCATGAAGAACAACTACTACCGGTAAATCCGGGTTGGTGCAGTAGTCCTCCAGCAATGCCTGCACAATCAAGAAAAGTTCCTGGTCCATCCATCCCTGGTAAGGCATTAGCACCAGGTAGCAACCGAAGCGTTCGTACACACTGGGCTCACCATCGTGAACGAGGTGATTCCCTAAGCGCTGTGCGAAGGCGGAGAGGTAACTCAAACAGGTGTCGCCAACTTCCACAGAACGCTTGTCGTGATTACCGCTGATCATCACAACTGGTACACGGCACTCAGCGAGCCACTCCGACAGGAGCAGGCGCTCAGCGTGTGTAATATCACGTCGGTCGTAGATATCCCCCGCTACTACTATGAAATCGACCTCACGGTCCTCCGCAATATTCTGGATATGGCGAAGGCACGCCTTTGCACGGCCCAGATAAAACTGGCTGAACCGACGCAGAGCGTTGAGGTGCAAATCAGAGGTGTGTAAAAACGTTGGCATACTACCGTGGTGCTTACAGGTCTACTGGACGGACGGTCGTCCTCTTGTTACCCACACAGCGCAAGGCGGAATCGAGCATCATCTGGGTGAACTTTTTCGCGAGGGAATCCGCGAGGGTACCGTCGACACGGAGACCGATGGAACTGAAGTACTCCTTCACCTTGGATGCGGTGATGACCTTCTTCCCGTGCTCCTCGAAGAAATTTCCTGTGGCTTTCCTCATCTGCATCTCATCTAGAACTTTTCTTTTCTTTTCTGCCATGACTCTCTCCTTTGTTCAGGCTTCTTCTGTACACTGTTTCAGGTACACTGTTGAGTGGCTGAAACGTAGCGCTTTCCATTTTGCCCATGGAGCGTCACCACGCATCAGCGAGCGAATGTGAGGGTTTAAAACGGTACCATCTTGATACAAAGCGACGGTACCATTCAAGGTGTTCAAGTAACTGAGTAGTATGTGTGTGCCGTCGAGATCGAGCGCTCCTATGCCCTCGAAAGGAGGGTCCACCCAGAAAAGGGTGTGCGGGGCGTCATTGATCTGCAGCACTTTTTCAATCGTATTATGCTCTATCTGCACACGGTACAGGCGGCTATGCAGCTGCGGCAGAACCGGGTCTACGCTACGCAGCGCAGCCATTACTTTATCAGAGGTGGTATCGGGCAGTGTCTCCTGTGCAGGAGCGAGCTCCACCGCAGGGAACGCGTCACGCATGTAGCAGTACCACGCATACGCAGCTAACACAGCATCCCGGTCATTCTGCTCTTCCCACACTGCAAACAGGTGGGAAGTCAGGAAGGAGTTGGTCGGGGGGACGAGTTGGCTGATCAGGTAAAACCAACTGAAAGAGGATGGATCGCGCAACGTATGGAAAAGGGTAATAGCAGCCCGAGCGTAGTCGTTGAATACCTCTACTGGAGCGGGTTCTCGAGCCATCAGAAGAGGCGCCCGTCCACCAAACACCTCCACGTACACTTGACAATCTGGGAGCGCCTGCGCGACTTCACGTAGAGGGCTGTCCTCGGGACGTCCTGCGTATGAAGGCAGTCCCGCTATAGGAGCACTCCAATCCTGAAGTGACTCATATTCGTAGAGGAAGACATAGCAGCCTAAACCGCGCAGCAGAAGCGCTACTTCTTTGAGATCATCACGCTCCCACCGAAACTTGTAGAGCCCTGGCGCTAACGCGTCGAACGGTAGAGCACGGTTCCGCAAACTTGGCGCAGCTGTGATGAGTAGTACCCCGTAGGTACCATCAGCATGGCGTCGTACTAGCAGAAAAACCGAGCTAAATACGTCCGTAATAGATGATAATCCTCTAGCCATTAAAACGATTCGTCGAAGCTAAGGTCAGCGTGATCTTCCTGCTTACTCTTGTTGACAGGTTTTTTGCCAACCTTGCGTCGGTTAACGCGGGTTTCTTCGTACTCCGCAGCTTCATCTGCTACCTGCTGTTTGAGGTCTTCTTCGTCGTTGTCGTCTACTTCGTCTGGAACGTCGTAATCGGCATCGTAGAAGTAGGTAGACTCGTTACTTTTCTCGAAGTAGGTGCGGTACGTTTCGTTCTCCCGCAACATAGCAAAGCACATAGCACGAAAGTCTGGATGCTCCACTGTGCGACGGAAGTCACCCCAACTGAGTATCTTGTTATCGTACCCCTCCAAATGGATTTTCTGCTTACCCGCACGAATCTCGAGGAGACCCAGGTGTTTCAGGAAGTAGAAAGCGTCGTAGGACTTGTCCAACCCGCGCCCAAGCATGAGACGCATATCTGTGCTGCGAAACGGTGGGAACGCTTTGTTCTTGGTCGTTCGCCAGATGACAGGTACCGTCTGAACACCGATCTTGTCGGGCTCTACACGCTTCACAGAGGAGCGCACTTTGTACCCGGGCCAGAATCGAAGTGCTTTGCCACCAGATTCGTGTTGGGGAGCTCCATAGCCCCCAATGTTGGTACGCATCTGGTTAGTGCCGATGAGCAATGCACCACGTCTTCGCAGGCGCGGAACTACGCGTTTGAGGAAGTAGCTGTGCATCCGGGCTTCGTCAGCAATCCGGCCACCGTCACCGACCTCATCTACCTCTTCACTACCCATCCCTGCGAAGCTATCCACCAAGAAAAGCATCCGAGGTGGACCGTCGTCCACGATAGGCATCTTGCTAAGCACACGAAGGATATGACGGTAGACCGCTTCTCCGGTATCTGGTTGCGTGTAGAAGAATCCTGGACGCTCGATGGTTTTTTTGCCATCTTTGAACTTGACTTTGTAGTTTAGGTCGACGCCCATCGTACGCATGTAGACGGGATCTGACCCCGCTTCAGGGTCGTACAGGCAAGCTGGAATATTTATCAACTGAGAGCTAGCCAGGATGGAAGTGAGCAGAGTAGATTTACCACTCCCCTCCGGACCGAAGGTGGTCCCCATCAAGCCTGGCTTGAAGCCGCCACCAGTAATCAAGTCCAAGGAAAGGCTTCCGGTAGAGAGCACATCTTTTACGCGCTGTCCTTGCCGTAAGTTGATGCAGTCGAGCTCCTCCACCTCGTCAAAAGCGGCAGAAGCTGCTTCCGCAGGATGCACTATCTCTATCTTTAGCTTGTCTTTCTTTTTGGACATGGTACCTCTACAAAGGCAAGCCGACGAGCTTGCGCAGAGTTTCGTAAGTAGCCATCCCTCGATGACGACCAACTTCGCGGCCACCACGGTAAAACCGTACTTGAGGAACGTACGCAGTACCCAGCTGTGTGGCTGCTGTAGGGTCGTCTACAAGGGACACCCTAGCAATGTAGAGCAGTAAACGTCGGTGACGGATGAAGCCAAGTAGAGACTCCTCAAGTTGACTACACAATGTACTTTCATTGCTAATCAACAAAAAGAATTCGACGTCGAGATCTCGCAGTGCCAAAGCAGCATCCCAAGAAATTGGGAAAACTTTCCCGGCAAAGTCTCGAATGCTTCTACCAAGCAACACCCGTCACCACACGCTACTACCACCCCGAGGGGTCGTCCTCTTCCACTGCTTTAGTAGTAACAGTGGAAGAGGTCTTTTCACTGGGAGAGTCGCCCCAGCCGTCGTCACTGAAAAGGGTGTCATCGAATTCGGGACCGCTTTCACTGCTGTCACCGCTGTCGGCGCTAGCAGCAGTCTCATCTCCCCACGCGTCATCGGTGCTGGCAGATTTACCGTTGCCAGAGTCGTCACCCCACGCGTCATCGGTGCTGGCAGCAACGCTTGTCTCGCCCCATCCTTCGTCAGAAGGAGCAGACTCTAATGGCTCCGATGGCGAGTCGTCGTCGCCCCACGCTTCGTCTTCCGCTGGAGGAGGTGGGGCAGCCTTAGCTTTAGCTGGTCGTCCACTACCAGTGGGCCTCCTGGATTGCTTCGCAGACTCAGAGTCACCCCAGCTACCTGAACGGTCGTTGCCAGGCTCATCGCGGCTTGCAACTACCTCGATCACTTCTTCAAGACGAGCGTACAGTCCAAGACGCTTCAGGTCTGCGCGGATCGTGTCGGGATCTTTGACCTCGACAATTTCATCGAACGGCGTGGGCTCACCCTTAAAGATGTTGCCCCCACCCTTCATCATCCAGATACCCTTTTCCTCGTCAAACTTCACAGGCATTTTGTTGCCCTGGTAGAAGCGTACGCGGTCCTTCGGGTCTTGAGCTTTTTCGTCGTAGTGCCACAGAACGGAGGTGCCCTTTTGGGGGTCATCCAATTCGCAGCCCATGATGTCACCGATCATCGCCAGGTCGTTCTTTCCATATTTGTTGGTGAACAGGACGCCGAAGACGTCCTTCCGACCTTCTTTGGCTGCGGTGATGTCGAAAGCTTCGATGTAGTAACGGAAGGACCCAAGCAGACGAAGCTCCTGAGGAAGGCTGTCGTCTTGGAAATCGGCGCACAGGGGGCACGACGCATCAGGCCCCTTCCTAAATTGTCCGGTGTCCCAGTCAAAATCCGGGCACACCTCATAGAAACCGCTCTTGCTTCCGTCTTTGCGCTTGAACCGCACATAATGCTGGAAGATGGTAAAAATACCACCGACCAAGCGGATCTCCTTCGGTTTGCCCCTCTTCGGCTTCTCGAGGTAGTCAAGCTTCTGGTGCCACTTATCTGCGTAAGTTCCGCCACCAGGGGCATTGGAAATGGGACGACGTCCCCGTGGATATGGTGACTTTTTGCTGGCCATTACTGTGTGCTCCTTTTCACTGTCTGGTAAATGTCACAAGCTCAGCGTCACGGTCGTAGCTGCAAGCTGTACTCACGTATTTTACAAGGTAGGGGATGGTTTCTGAGGTTCCGCTTTATTTTAATCAGCGGGGAGCTCTTCCACACGTAGCAACGCTGTCTGACTGTTGGCGAGCGTGGACATCGATTTCTGCATGATAGCTTTGCAAGCAGCCTGCCTAAAGACTTCACGAACTTCTTGTCGTGGGTCTGGGCTTGTGGCCACGCGGTCGATGATACCATAGCGAAGACACACGAGGTTTCGCTGCCCTTCGTCAACGTGGCTGAGCACTTGCGACACGAACTCTGATACAGCCTGGAGCTCCTCCTCCTCCTCCACCGATTCATCCAGCAGTGCCTTGTCGGCAGCGGATTCGCTCTCGTAGCCGTCCTCGTTACTTGTCGCCATAGATTCCAGGGACACAACTCTGGTGCCACGGACTTTCGTTTTCACAAGCTCAACGGACTTGACGGTGGTATTGCAATGTTTGGCAACGTCTGCGGTGGTGTAGGAGTCACGGAGCTCAGGGTCTGCTTCAAAGTAACGCTCCGCCTTAATTATTTCCTGGTAGCGTTCGATGACGGAGCCGGGGAGTTTAATTAGGGAGCCACTGTGCTTAGCGCTGCCAAGTATTTTCTGGCGGATCCACCAGTTGGCGAAGGTAGGAAAGCTTGTACCACATCGGAGGTCGTACAGGGAGATCGCACGTGCGAGGCCCAGGCTTCCTGATTGGAAGAGGTCGAGGGCTTCCATTTCGCTTTGCGCACGGCTTTTTACGGGTTTGAGTACCAAACGCGAGTACGCCTTCAAGATACGTTCTTGAAGGCCGCGCACGCGTTTCAAAATTCGTACCACAGCACGAATGGTTCCATAAAGGAGGTTGGACTCTACACAACCCATGTCGAGCTCGAGAAGGTCCATCTGGTCGATAAGGCTCTCTGCACACCTTGTGAGCTCCTGCTCGTCGGCCTCACCTTTTTGAGTGGACCTTTTGTCGTTTTGCTGCCGCTTGTGGATCAGCTGAAGGGTTACCTCAGCGAGCTTGTCGGAAACTTCAATGTACTCCGCTCCCACTTTGGCGAACGCTATCAAGATGTTTTCATAGTGACTTGTGGAGATGCGAAGGGTACGAATGATACGCTTGGAAAAGGGAACAGCTGCTTGCCGCTCCATACGGGACAGCTTGAACAAGTCGAAGCCTATGCCGAAGATTCGTTTGTTCTCAGCGCCCATCTCCACTTCATCGTTTAACGCGATGCGCCTGCGAACGCGCTTTCCCTTGTAAACCTTCCTACTTTTAATGACCCCAGACGCAATCTCGGAGAGCAGGTAGCAGAGGTTGTCCTCAACGAAGGTGGTAGCGTGTAGAAGATGGTCTACACCACGAAACACCAACTGCTCGATCTGGGAAAACAACTGCGTTAGATCTGCTTTCGCTAACGGATCGTATCCAAGAGTGCGTTTGGCTAAGTCGTTGAATGTTGACCAGTTTTCTGTTTGACTCTGATTTGTGACATACATTTGGTTGACCCATCCACCAGGATTAGTTACTCTCTGAAAGAGCACCCTTGATCTAGGATGATGCCGTAGATCTGCTTTCTCGTCAAACAAAATTTACAAGGTCGAAAATATTATGCCAAAAAAACGCTACGCGGCCACCCCCATCAAGCGAATGAACCTCAAGCAGCTGGTGTTCGCCACCAACGCACGCTACCCAGAGATCATCAAGAGAGCCAACTCCCAGTGCCACATAATTCGGAAAGAGTACAACGTAGGAAGCAGGGATGGGTTCAGACGGGATTACCGACCAGACAGAACTTTCTACAACGAGGCACGCCTTTACTCAGCGTGTACAGACGGAAAAAGAATCAGCTATGTGCGATTCTTCGGACCCCCAGATCCTTCCACTCCTGTTTGGGTATGGTGCAGCTGCCCTTACCATATATACAATTTAGAAGTGGTTCTAACACGTTACAACAGTTCGTCTATTATGCTGTCCAACGGGAATAGACCTATCGTGCGCAACAGACAGATGTTCCCGCACCTCTGCAAGCACCTAGTGAATGCGGCGAAGTATGCGCTTCAGCAAAGAGACGACCTTGCAGCCAGGAGAATGGAGGCGCTGCAAGAAACAAAGACAGCAGCTGCTAAGCAGCAGATGACACGTATGGCGCAGAAACCCCAAGCAAGCCGTATCCCAAAAAGACGGTTCGTTACCCCAGACCGAGGTGGTGACCTGTTTGAAATCCCCTAGCTAGTACCCGCTACGCTGGCGGTGATAGCGCCCACGGGGCCTGTCGTTGCGACCAGGAGACCTACGACGTCTTCCCCGTTGAGGACGTCGACCCTTCTCTAGTAGCATGATGTCGTACTCCACTCCAGAGTCACCAGAAGCAGAGCGGGCGATGGATCGAACAGCGTCCACGGTGTGCCCATCCTTACCGATGACCTGCCCTAAATCCTCCTCCTTGACATCCAACTCTATAATCACCAGACGACTTGCTCGGATAATGTTCACCCGGAGCTCCTTCGAATGGTTGGCAATACGTAATATGGAAAGCACAACGAGCGCTTCGATGCTGAGCTCACTGATGTCTTCAACTGAATCAATTTCGTTGTCCAGAAACTCGGAAGCGCTCTGAAAACCGGCAGTACTCTGCGCGTCTGATCCTTTCTCTGTTGGCGTCTCGTCTGATGGAATCTCTTCGTGTTGGTCACGATCAGCCATGTCTCTTCCTTTCACTAGTGGGACTCTAAGAACGATGCGAGGATGAATAGCTCGTGTTCCGACCTCTCCTGTGGTTGTCCTTCAATCTCTACCTTCCTACTCAAAATTCCATCAATCGCGGGTGAGAAACAAACAGTACGCCAAGGGCAGTAGGTAGCATAGGAGTCAGAAGGTTCCACACAAAGACCACGTGGGATTCTTCCACTCGTTAAGCACTCCTCCGCGAGCTTAATGCGACCAAGTACGTCCTCGTAAATATGGCGGCTGATGGACACCTGCATAGGAAGCCACGTTTTCCAGGGTGTACCCCTATCTACATAGATGATAATTATCTTTTTCAGCTTTTCTGTTAAGCCGAAATCACTCAAGTGATCGTTGACGTAGTTGGCGTACGCGTTGATCTGTAAGTAGTGCGACTCCTTAGGCTTGTTGGCTGCCTTGTACTCCCGAATCTTCTCCAGACTCGAGCCCTTGAAATCGATGAGGTAGTTGTCGGGGGTGCGCAGGATACCGTCAAGGTGCCCACTGAACGGATTGTCCTTCGTGCGCTTGATGGCGTACTCATGGTAAACCATTTCGCGGCCACAAGAACCACACACCTGTATTCCTGTCTGATGCCGACGAATTACCTTGCAGTTGACACACACCCAGTTACCATGAAGCTGACCCTCGATAGCAAACCATTTCTGGAGCGCCAGGTGCAACGCGGTACCCATCCAGGCCGAGCTCTCTGCGATGAACGTCTCCTCCCTACGAGGACGCTTCCGTACAGGGAGGCGACGATAGATAACGTACGCTCGAGGACAAATTGGGAAGCTGCTCGCACGTATCTGAATGTACTCAGGGTGCTCTATCTTGCGCCGCATGTAGCGAATATCACCAAAGCTTTTGCGGATAGGAGCACTAATCCGCTCTGCGTTGGGAATGTCGAAGATGGACAAATCTCTCTCCTCGCACTGTAAAATAGTTGGCAGAGCGCAGTCGCTCCACTAGTATTACTTTACAAGATAGCTGTGTAATTCGGCACTTGAACAATGACAGACCTCACAGACTTCATAGTCAGTCAACTCAATGCCAAGGGCATGATGGTCTTTGGAGTAGACGGGCGCCAGGAAAACCTGAA
>Ga0307376_10001774_pt1 | contig 22426 bp, 20 predicted proteins | sample TR2MG_FD_202536 | JGI IMG/M metagenome (GOLD analysis project Ga0307376, IMG submission 202536) | Soil microbial communities from Risofladan, Vaasa, Finland - TR-2 | ecosystem: Environmental > Terrestrial > Soil > Coastal area > Acid sulfate soil | place: Finland: Risofladan, Vaasa | collected...
TATACATACCATTGTGCCCAGCCAGCTCTTGGATAATTAGATTGATTCTCAATTGTAAATGCCCAACTTGTAACATTCGCAGTTACTTTTCTTACACCTGGGGCAAGTTGAATCTGTGGTGAGTAAGACAAGTAAGCATTATTTTTCCAGTTTCTATCAACATTTTGAGTATATTGACCAGAATTAAATGAAAAGACACCGCTCTCTAATTCAAGTATTGCTGTTGGAATGAATCTCCAACGATATGAATTAGCTGGATATTGTTGCATATTTGTAACTTCAAGTTTAAATGTTTGTGTTCTTTCTTTGTATCTATTATCGTAAGACTTTAAAACATTTGGTGAAAGAAGCACTTTTGGTTCTGTTTTGAATATACCAGGAATTGTTGCCCAGTTTCCGTGTTTGGTCGTTCCACTTTCAACTCTTGAAAGTGTTTGATATGTTTGATGTGTGCTATATGTGGGGTCCCAAATAAAAGTTGAAATACCACCATCATCAATTTGTGTATAATCCTTTCCGTATAGATTCAGTTTTCCACTTGCTAATAAAGTTGTGTCTTCTGAAACAATGATTCGACCAATACTATCACTATTTTCTTCAAGCATTACGTTATCTGAAATCCTAATGTAGCCATTTGTGCCGACAGTCATCCTTGCATCATCACCGAGATTCAACTGGGTATCATCACCCATATTAATCTTTCCACTGTCTGCAATTTCTAATGTTCCTAAATTATTGATTTCAATTGATGCCGGAGCATTACCGTCTAAGACTATATCTCTATCAGTATATCCACCAAGAACAATTTCGGTGTCATTTAATGCCATTTCCATTCCTGTTGTTGCTGATAGATTCGTGCTTTGTAAATATCCTGCCACAACAGTTCCTACATCCGCTGAAATAGCTGATAGATGTTCTATCGCTGCAAGTTCGGATATCAATAGTCTTGATGGAACGAACTCGTAAATCTGTGTAGAGTTTGTATTAACAAAATACAATCTCACATGCTTTGCTGTTTGATTGTTTGGAAAGTAAGCAACATTTAATCCAGCAGATAATTGCCAGTAAAATGATATGGCATCTGCCTGATTCGTTGCTGCAACCATATTGAAGTCAGCATCTGGAACATGTCCTGACGCACATTTATAGAAATTATATGTTATATCATCATCTGACAATGCAAGATACACTTGAGCATTTGCGTTAGCAGACCAGATACCAACTCTATCAAAATAGTTTTCAATTTGATATGCGTATTGAATATAGTGCGTACCTGGATTCGTACTTGAGACACCACCCGTATCCCATATCCTATTATACAAGTCAGAAAGGGTTCCTGTGAATACTGCCGCATCCTGGGTGATTGTGATACTATCCACAAGTTCGGCATCTATATTTATGTTTGGAATTTGTAAAACAGTTTCAGGATCTGACACCTGACTTTCAATTCCTATACCGAATCCATCATATGGAACAACTCTCGCATAGTATGAAACTCCATAATCCAAACCATTAACATCAAATAGATCATCTGTATAATTAACAGTTCCTCTATATTCAATAGGTATGTCAGCGGTTGTATCCAAATAAACTTTGTAATGTGACATATCGTTATCATCTACAAGTGCCCACTCAACTCTCATATATGCTGGACGACTTGTAAGTGTTGGTTTTGCACTTGACATAGTTGGAATTGGATTTGATACTGCTCTTGTTAAAGCTGTACTCAATTGATCATTCCAATCAACACTATAAATCTTAAATGTTAGATCACGTTCCGGTACACCTGCTCCATCTTCTTGGTTCATTGAATATAGATAAACATACTCTTGCTCAGATTCAGATGCTGTTATATAAGTTCGTCTCAGGGTTAATGTATCCGTATCATATACTTCAACCTTAAATGATTTGATCTTACCAACATTTTCATTCATAACATTAATACTTGATGTTGCGTCTGGTGAATAGACTGTAACTAATGATGTTGCGTCTTCCGGTGAATCCCAAATAACATCACAATCTTTTCCACCCCATTCATTACCACCATCTGCTGTTCTTAAGTTAGTTGGTGGTTGTGGTGTTCCGGTATTTCCAAGCATTGTGAAGTCTGGAAATGAAATCCACGGTGAATTAGCTACCGGACTTATTGCTCTCACATAGATATCATAAACTCCATCTAGCACATCAGCCCAAATATATGAAACCCCACTGACAGATGTTAATGGTAGTCTTGGTCCATCATTGTATGTATATTGAATTTCATATTGTTGAGTTCGAGTATCAGGACTTCCAGACCAGCTTATACTCATATCATACTTTCTATTTTTAGCGTCTCCAGCAATATATGAATAACTATCAAGTTGTAAGTTTGAAGGTGGATCTAATGATCCAGTGTCAAATGTAGTTGTTGGTGGAAGTTCAACGACTTGCCCATCTTCTATATAACTCCATTTAGCTGAATTATATTCTATGCCTGTAACTGTATAATCAGCAACACCATTTTCAACTATACTAACAACTTTGAACTCTCTTAATGTTGGATCTGGGAATGAAACTGCCCAACTATTATCTTGTTGTGGTGCTTCAGATAGTGGATTAGCCCAAGTTAGACTTGAGGTAACACCAACACCATTTGTAAGTGTTCTTTCAACTGCTTCAGCTGAAGTTTGAGCTATATAAACAGTAACTGTTCCTGATGGAATTGTTACAGGAGTATCTGTTTCTAAACTTGTAGTTGTTGAAGAAACAATCCTACCGCCCATATTCTCAACCCCAGTCCAATCAGGATCCTCAACTTTAATAACTTCTCCTGGTACACAGTCTGACCATTCACTACCACCAGTGAATGTAAGCATTTGAGTTTGTTCAAGATCTGTGTATAGTGCATATCTTGCTTTTCGTATTGCTTCAAATCTATTATAGCATCCAACCAAATCTAGTTGAAGTTCATTGTAACCATAATTATTAATTCCTTGTTCATCTTCAACAATCAAAGTCTCACGGATTCCAAAGTTATCAGGATTGTTCCATCCAACAGTAATAACCGTATGTCTTACACGCTTGTCAGTTCCTTGGTATGTGAAAATTCCATCTGTAACATTTGCAGGTGTGGCAATTCTTGTGAATGTAGTTGGTCTATCTTGAATGAATGTTAAAACACCATCTACCCAAACAGGATAACAGTTGCAGGTTGAACATATATGACTTAAGAACGCAAGCGCTTGTTCACTATTTGCAAGCTGAGCATTGAATGTGAATCGTGGTTCATTTCTAACTTCAGATACATACACATTATTTTCTTCATCAAGAGAAGTAACAGTATAAATTATAGTTCCATCATTATATTGAGAGATTGAATATAGACCAAACTTATCAACTTCATCAGGATCAAGTCCAATTCCCCATTTTTTATTAGTACATATTTCATAAATGATCCAAGCTGCATTTGATGTGTATGCTGATGTAGTATCACCACCCCAAACTCCATCATATGTTCCACCGCCATTTTCAACATCAGGTGTATAGTTATCAGGAACTTGAACTTTTAATCCACGCATATAGTATAGCATTGAAGGAACAGGTTCTTTAAATTGTTCGGCATCAACTACTGTTGCTATTGCTGCTCTTTTGTAGTATTCAAGTTTAACTCTTGTAATTTCTGTATATGAATACCAAGAAAATTTATCAACATATGATGCTTTCTTACTGGTTTCACCAGCATCAGATGTTCTTTCAATTTTTACATCCCACGGTCCGGTTCCATAACTATTTTCAATATCAAGAATATCTATATCAACTCTTGCTTCACTATATGATTTATCAGAAATTCTTTTTTCTATTACAGTTGGTGAACCAACAGTTGGTGTTATAGTTATATCAAATGAAACAGTTCTACTTCTGTGTCTACCTGAATCATAGATTACAAGAAGACCACTTGGGAATTGAACTGTTAGTTTTAAATCTGTTAAACCTTCTGGAATTGACCTTGTTGTTGAATCACCCTTATCATTAAGAGGAACACCAACAGATGTGGTTGATTGAATCCTTTGTGCCGCATCATTCAATTCTGGATTAAAACTCTGTCCTGCAACACCAACCAATAAATCTTCTGTAACACCATCAAAATTAAATTCTCCGGCATCATTCTTAACCTTGGTTTGATTCATATATGTTGATTGATAGATAGCATCTGAACCTGTTCCGTCTGCTGGACCATAGATTTCACCTTCACTTATTAAATCAACCAATTCTAAAACAGCTTTACTTTTCAAGCCACCAAGATTTTCTGTTTCTGCACCAAGCGATACTGTATGTGAACCACAAAATGCTGTTCCGAATAATAATGGCACAGGAAACCCAGTCTTTGAATTGTTAAAACCATTGTTGAATAGAAATGAAGGATCGTCTTTTGATGAATCTGCTTCTCTTGGTGGACTTGGCGCAAGTAACATAGAAAGACCAGCAAGTGCCATACCCATACCAATTGATGCAGCAGCACCATAACCCATTGCGGCAGCAGATCCAGGAACAGTTGCAGGTGATGCGGTTCCGTATGAAGCAATAGTTACAATGATTAAACCAACAACAATCAAACCCATTGCTAGAGACTTTCCTGATGAACCGTGTGCCATTGGCATTATATGCCAGTCATTACTGTTTGATAATGCTCCTAAATCATTTGGACCTATTGGATTCTCATAAATATCATTTCCGTTTGAGAAAGTATAACCACCACGCCTATTGATTAAAGTACTGAATCCAGGAAAGTTAGCTTCTAACGCACGAATCGCTTCAACCCCAGACTTGACTTTGATCTTTATATCTCTACCTGAATAATCATACTTCTTTTCAAAGTCTCTACGCAGTTTTCCATATAGATTGATAGACGCCATTATTTTTTATACCTCAAACATAAACTTAAGTATTTTCTTTTGAAACTCATTTCATAAATAGATGAAATACAATCTGCAAAATGATGTCCAACTCTTTCATCTCCAAGATAGACACCAAGATGATCATACATCTTTTCATTACATCTATAAAGCATTAAATCATTTTTTTGTAAATCTGTTATGTTAACCTTATCAAACTCACTGACATAAGGTTCAAACATTTCAACACCTTTCTCCCAAAAACCGTATTCCCGAATTGGGTTTGGTAGTGTTACATCTAACTCTTGAATATAGTAGTCCCTCACAAATGATAAACAGTCGTAAACTCCAAAATGAAAGTCTCGCCCATATAGAGGAGCCATTGATAATGTATCACCCCAAAAGAAAGTATGAATCACAACACCATCTTTAACATTTACAATTCCAAATGGTAAATCAAATGCTACTTGCTGTTCCTGATCTCCAGATGATGCATGTTTATCATCGTTGTGTGAATGAATTATACACTCGATTTTATCTGCTATATAGTGTTGATAGAAAGCATTATCAGTAATGTGCCAATTATGTTCTGGTTCAGGGTGTTCATTGTTGAAACGAATATACTTATTTTCAACAACAATGCCAACAGATTCGTTTGGAAACTCATCAATTGCGTGCTGTTTAGCTTCTTTTATAATATCCTTAAACATATAATTATCCATTATTATAACTATAAGAAAATCTTCTCATATTTGGAAATCCTTCATAAGGTAATACAGCATCAGCCCCAAATCTTACTCTACAACTCTCAAGATTCTTTCCACACTTATCAAGCTCAGGTAGTAATGTTGGTGTATTATCATCTTTAAAATATAGACCAACAGCATATGGACAAGTAACTAAAGTTGGATTCAACACAACCGCACCATCATCCATCACTCGATACCTGTGAGTACAAGTTGGTAGTATTTGTTTAGCTGGAATATTTAAAGTAACTGCTTCAATTGGTGAGATTAATTCCCACTCCATCATAAATTTGTTTTGTGAAACTTTCTTATTTATATAATAAACATCTCGTCTATATATAGCATTTATATTTGGCTCTGATTGTCCATCCAAGTATTTGAGATAAGTTCTTATTCGTGTAACCTTACAGTTAACCAAATCTCTATATAATACAACAGGACCAACTAACAGACGATTAACATTTGAAATAATAATATGGGGTCTTGGAAACTTTCCATCGCTGACAACATCAAATCCCTTCGCCTCTAGAGATACAGGATAATATGTTATAAGATTGAATACCACAGAGGCTCCATCAACCGGACCTGCTGTAAAGTTATATGTAATCGCTTGACCAATTGGACTTAAATCAATTGTAAACAGCTCAACATAAGGCGATCCTTGAGCTAATTTCTGTATATCAGATTTGATTTCTACATTGGTTGTCATTTATATCTCCATTAAACCAGCGGGAACACTCGTTCGAATGTTGCTGATATTCTATAGAATGATGGATTTCTTCCTTGTTTATTTATACTCTTTGCTATATAGTATTTAGCTGTTGATTCGCCAGGTCCTGTCCAAAGAATATACGTTGATGTTCCTTTTACACTATTCAAAAGAATAGTCTCTAATGATAAAGCAGCAGTTGAATCTTGTAAGATCCATTCAACATTCCACGTTTCTTTATCATAGTTAATTCCATCAACAACAATTTCTTTGTAACCACTATAGTCGACTTCTTTAACTTTAGTCATTGGCTGTTTAGCGAAACTATGTAAAGGGTATGTTGTATTTGATAGTGATACACTCATTATGCTATCCCCACTGAATTTTGACTGTTAAGAACGCCACCGAATCTACGCTCATCATTTATGACTCCAATCATCTGCTCTTTAATTTGTTTAGCGATGATATTTCCCATTCTTTGTGATTGTGCTTGATCTTGACCATCACTCTTTACAATAACATTTATATTGTTTACATTACCACCACCACCACCTTGTACACCTAACTTACCATTGGTACCTCGTGAAAGGGGTAGAATAGCTTCCGGACCAGCCTCACCCATTAATCCAACACCTCTTGCCATTGGAAATATAGTCGGACTATTCACAATACCACCTCTAGCATATGCCATCATATTTCCACCACTAAATGCATTTCCATTTGCCGATGAAAAGAATCTTGTCCAAATTGAACCACCAGAGGAAAATCCACCGCTTTCAGAAATAGCACCTATAGCTTTCATAATACCTGCTTTCAATGCCATCTTTGCTAAATCCATTATGATTGATCTAGTCATATCTTTGAATGCTTCTTTTAAGGATTTGGTTCCATCAACAGCTTCCATCAATGGATCAACTATATGATCTGTAAAGAATGAACCCATCTTTTTAAGCGCTTTTGACTCTGCTAGTTTTGTTAATGCTTCTTCATATTGGTTAACCATACTGGTAATTTTTTCTACACTAAAGCTTTGGTCACTTCTCTCTAAAGCCTTTCTGTAATCTTCAACCTGTCTGGTTATTCTTGCCATTTGTTCATATTCAGCATCCCACAACATTTTTCTATCAACCGAAAGATCTGTAATTTTTCTTTCGAGATCACCTCTTTCATCTACTTTTTGTTGAAGTTTGCCCATTAATCTCTTTATATGATCATAGTATTTAAGTTCTTTTTGAAGCTTCTTATCAACTGATTCTGAATGTATTCTAACTGATTCATTTGCTAGAGTGGCATCAAGATACGCCATATATTCTACATGTTGTTCTTTATTTATTTTGTTAGTAGCAAGCAGTTTGTCTAGCAATATTTTTTCTTTATCGTAATTTTCTTGTAAAGTTAAAAGTCTATCTTTTTCATCATCACCTAGTGATCTATAATAATCAGCTTCTATTGATAAAAGTCTAGATTTAAGCGCTGCAGCAGAATTAATCCTAGCTTCTTCAGCTTTTATACGTTTTTGCTCTGCGTCGTCTCTTACTTTCGATTCTTCATTGATTCTGGTAGCATCAATTGTCTTCATTGCATCATTGAACTGAATATTAGTAATTTTTTCTGTATCTCTTAATTTCTGTAAAGCATTTTTCTGTTGGTCATAATTAGATTGGACACCTGCTAAACCTTCAGCTTCTTCATCACCTATTGATTTATAGTATGCCTCATCAATTCTTAAAAGTTGAGATTTGACTTGTGCTGCAAGATTTATTCGAGCATCTGCATTTCTTTTACGTCTTTCAGCTAATTTTGTCTCTGCTTTATCAACATCAATTTGAGAAGATACAAGTTTTAATCTTGCAATTTCCTTTTGATCATCACTAAACATATCAGAAGCCAAGATTCCTTCGTAACTTCCTTTCATAGTATCTCTTTTAGCTTTAGCTTTTGCTAATGTTACTTCTTCTTGGAGCAGCATTCTCTTAAGAGTTAATTCCTTTTCAAGTTCTTTTATTCGTATTTTTCCTTGCTTAATATCTTTCACTGCCGAATCATCCAAACTTGCTTGACGTTCTCGAATCAAATGCATCTGCATTTCAATCTCTTGTCTTTCTCTGATTAGCTGTTTATATCCAGCAGTTTTTTCAAATTGAATAGTTTTTTGCCCATACGCCTCACCATAACTACCAAATTGTTTATGTTGTGCTCTTGCAGAGTCTATTTTATCCTGCACATCCAACAGTCTTGCTGCTAACCTTTGAGCTTCATCAATCTGCGCAGACGCAAGTCTCGTTGCCGCCATACCCGCACCACCAACTACTCCACCAATAACAGCACCCCAAGGACCACCAACCATTGCGCCGCCAAGCATACCAAGAACTATACCATATAGTTCTCTCGGAATCTTCGCAAATTTATCAACAAGTTCAGAAATAGCTTCTGCCATATCCATAATACCCTTTACAACTTCAGCAGCGGATGTCTGAAATCGTGGATCGCTCAATGTATCAGATAGATTTTTAAGAATTCTATCAAATGCTTCTAACGAACCACCCACAGCTATTTTATTTTTAAACATATCAAGAGCATTAAAGAATCTGTTTAGATTTGCTTGAGTGGTATCTAAAACTCGTTTAACCTTTTGACCAAAGGTTTCCTCTAATCCTTTTGCTAACTTAGGAATGGTTACATCTGCAAGCAATTCACCATTTTCCATCATCTTTAACAATTGTTGAAGTGAAACCCCAAGTGCGTCTGCCATAATAGAAAGAGCTGCAGGTAAACGCTCACCAAACTGCCCTCTAAGTTCTTCAGCACTAATTGTTCCCTTTGAAATCATCTGGGTCAACGCCCTAAAGATTTCATATGTATCTCGACCATCTAATTGAAATACAGCAGCAGCTTTTGATACAGATCTGAATGTCATATCAATATGTTCAAGAGCCATTCCTGCCGCTTCAGAAGCTGCCCTGAATTTAGTATATTGTTCAATAAGGGTGATATATCTCTGACCTAAATACTCTGCTTGGGCACCAAGCATTTGTTTAACACGAATAACTTCTTTTGCTGAATCTAAAACAGCTGATAATGATGCGTCCCATTTATTAAATTGAATAGCAGTGTCTAAAATAGACTTACCTAAAGAACCTACAGCAATTATACCCATAATGGATCTAAATCCAATCAAAAGGTTTGCAGCTTTTGATACAGCACCACCAAACCTACCGACATTAGCAGTCAATTTCGCAAAGCCGGCGCTTAACTTTGTAACTCTTACATCTGCGCCCATTTTATTAAGTTTATCATTAACTTCAGTAATGACATTTAATAAACCTTTGGCGTCTCCAGTTATTACAACTTTAACTCGACCTGACGTAGTTGTTCCTGCCATGATACTAATCTCCGGTGTCTTTAGTGGTTGTTTCAGAACTTAATTTGCTTCGTTTTTCTGATAAATATATTCTTAAATAAACGATCAATTTTTTAACAAACTCATGTTTATCACTATCTAGTCCATCCCATTCAAAACATTTATCAATGTTTGTGGAATTGACTCCACCCATTCCATCAAAAAAGAAAGTTGAATACCTTGTAACAAAATCAAAAAATGGTATATTTTCAGGGATTACTGAAACATATCCACATTCTTTTCTACAATTAGGTGCTTTCTTTTTCTTATTGGGATGATCTAGATTGTAAACTTCTATTGTTTCTTTGCAGTCGTCACAGGAGATGAGCTCTCTTTCTGGAGCTGCCCACCATCTTGTGACTTCAATGAGTTTTTTAATTCTGGTTCCTTGATCATAATCTCTTCGCGTAGAAGTTGTGATTTGTCCATCAGAAAACTTAAGAAATCTGGTAATGATTCACAGACAGCTAATTTGTTTTCTTTTGTACATTCAAGTTTCTTTCCATTTTCATCAAATACATTATCCCAATCAGATACACAATGATCAATGATTCTAACAACTGTATCTTGCTTCAAATCAGTTGCTGACTCGCCAGGTGTAATGTCTAAAACAAATGCAGAAAATGGTCTTACAAAAACTTTGATCGCTTCCTCTTTAAACTTATATTCAAACCACTGACCTTTTAATTTTTTACTATCTAATTTCATTTTGCTATCTCCTTTTTTCTGGAAATCTTATGGTTAATTTTATGTTTGACCGTACAACCCGCATCAGAGTGTTCTTCAGTTATATTGTTGAATCTCTTTCTGATGAGGGTTGTGGATGGAATACACTTTAAACAATTCGGTCTTTTATTTAAAGTAATATGTGTCTCGACGCAATCTACGCAGGAATGTTTCTTTGCAAACCATGTTGTCCATACATAGAAATCCCACGAATCATGATCTTTGATTGCCTCTAAAGCTTTTATGATTTGGTCTATGGTCATTTTTTCCTGACCTCCCTTATATTAGTCTATACCAGATTCTCCAAGCGGTCCTGAACCGGTCACTTCCATATCGAAAGATACGATTCCATTATGCTCTGCATTTCTTGTGTATGAAGAAATGATTGTAGTAGCTTCGGGATCTACTACAGTATCACAGTAGTAGTAACCAGTTGTATCTACAAAGAACTCAATCGTTGACAGTTTTGTTCCTGCTCTTGCTGCGGTTCTTAATGTTGCTTGACTCGCATCTGCCACATCTAAATGTCCTGAGATAGAAGCTGTCCAACTCTGCATTCCCCTCTCATATTTTAAATGCGTATCCCCAAAAGAAGTAACGTCAAGAGTTTCATTGTTCTCTGAAAGATTGAAACTCTTCATGCGTGCTACTGTAATGCCGTTCAGTTTGATTCTTGAGTTTCTTCCTAATTTAATATCACCCATTTGAATATCTCCTTAATATGCTCTATTATAACGTATGTTAAATTGAATACTAAAATACGATCTTGCCACATCGTGGTTGCCTTCCAATTGGATTGCTTCCTCAAGTGTAACATCATATGAACAATTATCAGATCTTAAGAATAATTCGCAATTATTCATAATCTCATCAAATTTATCATAATTATTTGATGATGTGCTAACACCACCTTGTACCACTAATGTTAAAGTTCTTATTGCTGAATCATCGCCAAGAAAATCACCTTCTTCGCCAATATCAGCAACAAAATCAATAGTAAGTGTAGGGAATTGTACTATTTCCTCAGAAAATATACCTCCCCTAAAGACTTTGACAACAGCAGAATAACCGTTGGCGACAGTGAACTTTTCTGTAAAATCTTCAACCAATGTATTCATTATTGTTCCGCGTGTAGTTGCCATAATTCCCCTTAACTAAAGTAAACTTGTCCTGTTGATAAATTTTTCAACATTTGATTTATATAAAATCCTATAAGTCTTGTTGAATATTCTTGCGCCGGTGCTATTAAATAACCCCTTCTTGGATAAACTGCCATAGCTATATTTTTCGACTTCGATCGATTTTTTACTTTGACTTTCTTTTTGATAATTCCACCAAGTTCATGAAGTCTTGAGTATGCAACTACCGATTTAACAAATAGATTTCCGATATACATACCATTTGATTGTTTTGATGAATTCCATGCTATATTTCTTAACAAGAATCCAGTTCTTACTCTGGGGGTAAGCACTCTTTTCCGTAAAATCATATCAGCAGTTGTTGCTAGATATAAATCTTTCATTGCTTTTGGCATAACAAAGTTTTCAAAATTTGAATCAACTATTTTAACATCTAATAGATTTTTCAAAAATGTATTTATCTGAATCCTACTCCTCATTTTGAATGCTATTGCTGGCATTTTATTGTCCTATCCAAGTATTACGATAAAATGATAATACTTCTACTGTATCATCACCCAAAACAGGGTCTATGTAGGTTGCTTGCATTTCAGTCAGTGTTTGACTTACAACTTCCCAATCTTTACGATGTTTGAAAGCGCGTCCAACCTCTCGAATAGCAGCGAACTTTAAATCTTCAGGTATAGTAGTATACCCTGCTGTATAAGTAACTTTAACATTTTCAATTGCTGGTGTAAATATATCGTCTATCAAGTAAATTCCTTTACCACTTTGAATAATTCTAATATCAGTAAGTCCAACTGTAGTATCGCTTCCCCAAACGTATGAATCATCATCCGCTAGAGTTTCAATTGATGCAATAGGGACATTTTTAAGGAATAGAATAGATTGACCATTACCATCATAGTATTCTGTATATGATGCTGATTTGAAAGACGAAACACCGCACCAATTACAAAATCGTTTAGTATATTGGTTGATTAAGTCATTGACAGTATCATCGTGACTTTGATCACTTGTTAATTCCAAATGAAGTTGTATATCTTCATATGTGCATAGTGCATCACTTACAGGATCAATCATTTATCTGCTCCCTTTTGAATGACCACATTTGTAATGAATTGCATGGGTTCGCCACACTTTTCACACTTAATGTTAGTCAAACCTTTTATGTCTACATGAATGTGCCTATTATCACAAGCGTAGATTACAGTCTTATCTTTAATCATGATGGTAAGGGGGACCGAAGTCCCCCAATAACCTTACGCAATCATCTTTGCGAAGCCGCTGACGTTCCACGGTGCTCCGTGATACCTTGTAACTACTCTAAAACGAGTTTGATCTTTAGTAAACAGACCATAAGGATCAGCCTCTAGAGTTACGCCAGTTTTTCTTGCAGCGATGATGTAATTTTTCAGACTTCCATAAACCATGATTGGTGATACACCTGTAGTCGTATCACTTGGGAACATTTCATTCAGTGAAACTGGAACTTCCCATACCTTCATTGGTTTTTCACCAGTAGCTGGTGTATAGATAGCTTGTGAAGCGCCATCTTGAAGCGTTCTGATCAGTTTAAAACCATTACGATGCATATAAAGCTTAGCATCCATAGTTTTGTTTGATGGAATACTATCAATCAGATCTGAAAGATTAGCAATTGATACAGTTCCAGCAGCGTTAACTGTTGAAGTGATATTACTAATAAGACCCGTGAAGGCAGTTCCATTAAAAATCTGATTATCAAGCTCGGTTGAGATTGCTTCTGCAAACAGCTCGGTTAACCACGATACTAGATCAAAGGCGCTATCTGCTAACAGTTCATTTGACATAACTGAAAATGCAGCTAGTTTCTTTGGTGTTAATGTTAACTGACCAACAGTTGGCTCACTCTGTGTAAGAGTAGTAGCTTCGTTGACCCAGTATGCACTAACAGATGTTACTTCTGTTGGGATATAGATAGTATCTGTCCCAACGTTCATAATACGACAATCTTGCAGAGCAAGAGATTTCAGTCTGGCAAAAGCCAGGATTTGATTGACATACTCTGGGAATACTAAATAACCAACCGCATCCGCAGTTCCTTCCGACAAGTCTTTTGTCATATAGTCAGCTGCGACTTCGATGGCTGCGCGACCATGTTGAAAGCGTTTTTCAAACAGATCCACATACATTTTTGCGATTGCTTCTTTATATTCAGGTGCTACACCAATTGATGCTCCCATACCATCAATTCTGCGTCCTTTATACATAGCAGGTGTGGTGATATTGGTGCCAGGAACTGGTAGATTGATTTTCTTCATAGCATCTTTCTGAAGTGCCTCGATTTGACCTTTTTGATCAACCCCAGACTCTTTAAGCAGAGCGATCTCTTCTTTCTGTGCTTCAATTACGTCCATAATGTCTTTGGCAAGGGTAGGAAACATTTCTTTGATCATACCCTCAAGTTTTTGCTGTGCTGTTAATTCCATGATATAATACTCCTTATGAATTTTTGTTTAATTGATTAATCTAATGATTTTAGGATTTCATTAGCTTCGTCTTCCTTTGTTGGACACGGTTGTTCCAAGTCGGTTAAGACCCAAGCAAAATCATCCTTCGACTTATGTTGTTGATTGCAAACAGGACAAGTGAGATCGCAGCCACAATCTTTACATATTGTATTATTATGTTCTGTTTTTATCGTTCGGTCGTTGTCTGTCAGATCCTTGACATAAGCTGTAAACGCATCGTCTACTGCTTTATCATATTTGTCATTATCTAACGCTTTGATTTCAAGTTCCTTAATGAATAGATCTAATTCATCTTTTTCATCTTCGGTAATAACCTTTTCATCAAGTGCTTTTGTAAGCTGTCTTGAGATAACAGTAGCATCAGCATTGGCGGGAACATTGACAGATGAAACCTCAAGTAATATTGATTTATTAACCTTAAACCTACCATTATCCATAAACTCAATTGAATCTGGTTCCTGTTTAGGTTTAATTGAAATACTGAATGAATTAATGTAACCACCCTTTGTAAGTTTATAGATAGTATCCGCAAAAGGATTTTCATCCTTGGTCGCATACTGAAACTCTGCGATTACTTCTTCATTAAGTTTTTGAAGAAATGTGGTTTTACCAATGGGTGGAGCGTGCGATTCGTGAGACCACAGCAAGGGAATACCGCCTTTTTCGAACCTCTCAAGACTGATACCTTCTATTACGACCACATCTCCTTCATCGTCTTTTACTTCTTTGGTAATTATACCAACAACTTTCCTTTCATCCTCATTGATCTCTTTAATTGTGAAAGGAAATTCCTTATAGATAATTTTATCCATGATTTTTCTCTCCTAATTGTTTGTTGAATCTTATTAAATTAGTTTCTAATGTATTGCTCAAGTCAGCATACACAGATTTGATAAAGTTGATGTTTTCATCTTTATTTTCTGGGTTTTCAACCAATTTCTTGCCAATTTTAGTTAAAATCAGTTCGAAAATGCCCAAAACCTTATTGAATTGACTTTCAAAAATATCACCGTCAAGTTCGTAATCAGTATCAGTAATATCAATACTTGACTTCTCCATTTCGATTGTAGCCATTATTTCCATAAAAAATGGACTGAAACGCTTGATAAATTTGACTTTATCGTCGTTTAACAGTTGTTGAACGTTTTTGACGATTAATTTGTCTTTTTCATCGAAATTTGCGATCATTTTAACCATTCTTTTCTTCTCATCTTTGAAGAAATTACGCATTTTAGGTAACATTATTTTAATCTTTTTATCATTTATACTTTTCGCCTGGTTTGGTACAGGAAGTGCAGGGTTAATATCCGGTCCGCCTTCACTACCACCCTCACCAAGAGGTCCTTCTTTTGAATAGATACCAAGACCTGCATCAACAAGATTAAGAGGTACATAACGAATATCGCCTGTTTCCTTATCTTCTTCAAATCCAAAATCAAATCTCTTATTCATTTCGTTTCTTGAGAATCCCATTGAGAAGAATTTCTTTGCGACTTCCGAATCTCGAGTAAAGTCCTTTTGAAGTTCATCTATCTTTCGATAATCAAAGTGTGAAACAACATTTGGATAGTATTTTGGAATTATATCCCACACTAACTTGCTATTAATCCTTTCTAATTGTGGTTTGATAGTCACACGCCAGAACAATTTAAGTTGTGCTTCAGCAGATGTTCTATTAACACCTTCCGTTATTCCAGCAACAACAGACGGGACACCAAAGGTCATTAAGATGGCTTCTCTTGTGTATTTTCTTGTATCGACAAACTGCATTTTATCATTATCCATAGCAATTGGTGTATATGTCAACCCTGATTTAAGTACAGCGACCTTTGCAGCTTTGTCAGGACCTTGGTGTCTCCCCTGCCAAGTCCTACGAATCTTCTTCATCTCTTCATCTGAAATTAAAGCATTCTCTGGTACTGTAATTATTCCACCTGGAACCGCTCCATTAGTAAGTAATCCATCTTGGTATCTAGAAGATTTGTAGTCTATATCTAATTCAATAGATGAGGCCAATAGTGGTGACAATCCTCTCCATTGGTTATAAGGATTTCTCCGTTTAATTTGAGCGACTTCATCCAGTTCAAACGGTACCTTCTTATTGAATACCCATCCTTCAAGCATACCAGTCTTTTCATTTAAGACTTCTTTCATTAATCGAGGATCAAGACTCCACATTTCAAATGTCTTACCTGGACCGGCAAAGTTAACAATAAACGCTTCACCGTATAGGGTATAAAATGTTGAAATTGAGGACATTAGATCATCGAAATTGTCGTAAGGATTGGGTGTAGTAAAACTATCATACATTGGATTTGTATACGGGATAGGATTCATTGTACCTTTATCAAATAACAGTAAAGGTACGGTAGCAATGTTCTCTGAAATAACCGAAACGCATTTGTAAACCAAATATGAGTTCTGTGCTGGATTAGTCAGTCGACCCCCCAATTGAAGCAGGTTCTTTTCCTGTATCTTAAGCCATGAACTCGAAAAATCTTTTTCAACAACTGCAATATCTTTAGCTGGTTCACTTGTCCCCATATTGTTAGAGAGCATGAACTCTAAAGCATCTTCGTGGTTGTAATCACTCATTTAATTTGTCTCCTGTAAATTTACCATAATTCAATACCAGGTTTAAGTCTTCTCTCTAATGCGAATGTTAATACAAGCGCATCGGCAAGGTCAGGACTTTTTTTGTTTCTTTTCTTGTAATCATCTTTAGACTCAACAAGTCTTTTGCCAGTGGCAGCGTGTAACATACCACGAACAGTTGAAAGTTCTTGCTTGAGCTCTGGATGGTCAGGGATCCGTGGTTCATCGTCTACAAACCATCTTGCACACAAATCCCAAAATTTTGACTTATTATTCATGTAGTATCCATCTCCAGGATTAACACGAACATCAGCAGGGAACACCGGTAAGTTTAATTCATTCAGTCTCCAAAACGCTCCTTCACCAAGAGCAATGTTATCTATACAGATTTTATCAGGTTTTTCAGCTTTTGGAGTCATATCATAGGTTCGTTTGATATGAGCAACAGTTTTCATCATATCCCGCTCTTGCCATATATCAATATCATCATAGACATAGTTCCCACGCCTACGTATTAAGACACATCTATCTCCTGATGTTGCTAAATCAATTCCCCATAACATATCACTTTTGGGATTTGGTTTTTGTTCGGAGCGTTCAACTGCTTCCGCTACCAGATCCCAAGGTATAATTACTTCGTTGTCAGCTTCAGGAAACTCTCCTTCAACCTCAACTCTATACATATTTGATTTATAACCATATTGTTCACGCTTTTCAGCTTCCCAAGTAGGTTTAACCCATTTAGATTGTTTATAGTCCAATTTTAATGCTTTGAACTGTTTACCTAGTGCTGTATGCTCACAATGCGTCTCATAGAAGAATCCTGACAGTTTTCTCGGATTTGAGATTAAAAGCATATAGTTTTCTTCTTCAGTCATTGAATCATACATAATGTTGCAGATATCATCATCAATACCTGAGGCCTCTTCTAAAATGTAAAGCATATTGATATTATGCTTACCAGCCATTGATTCAGGTTTATCTTTTCTTGAAGTCTGCTGCATACAAAACCAATGAGTAGGGAATGTCTTATGTTTCATTGAAGTCGTTAATAGTTCAAACCGATCCCTGAACATTGGTACTGATTGATAGTGTAGTTTTGAGACAGTTGCCCATACTGCTGTTAGCATTGATTGAGATGGTGCTGTTAAGAATATTTGAGCATTATTCCTTGTATGTATAAACCAGAGGATACCCATAGCTGAAGTATAGGATTTACCAATACCACGACCTGATCTAACTGAAAGTCTTGGATTGATTAAAAGATTTCTTAAAACCAATGCTTGTTGTTGATCAGGCATACATCCCAAGACATCAATTGCAAATTTAACAGGATCTATATAATACTCAGACATCATCTTAACTAATGGATCACTCATAACCTTATTGAAGTCAGTGTCTTTGGCTATTTTATCAGCAACAAAACCACTTCGAGTACTTACACCACTAAATATCTTTTTGGAAGCAGGTTGAATATCAATCATTACTTTAACAATTTAATCCTTTCTCTATTATCATGAATAGCTTGTAGTGCATCATCCAACTTATGTTCAATTGAAACATCAACAGTCTTTTCTTGTTTGAGTGTAGGTTTGTAGAATCCAAAATCCAATAGAGCCTTTTGTGAGAATCTAACAGTTTCATCAGTGTAGCGTGGATTAATCCCATCAACTTCTGAATCGTATATGTATAACGCCTGTTCAATCAATCTGTCTGTGAGTCTACGTCCATCACTACCTAGTTTGACTGAAAGGTATTGCTCTACTGCTCTTCTCTTTCCTTTATTGGAAGGAGGCATTTTAATTCTTTTTAACTTTGAGGTATCAAGATAGTCTTTTTCCTCATCAGACAGAATTTCAACATTACCTTCAGTTTCAATCATATGCAACTCATGAATTTCTTTTTGCTTTAAGTTAAATTGCCTTTGAATTTCAAATTGCTCTTCTTCTTCAGGTGTAAGGTCTTCGGTTATAAACTCTACTTCTTCTATTGTCTGTGGTCTTTCGATAAAATCCTGATCGACTTCACTGAATAGAGAAAAAGGAGTGTTAATCTTCTCTGAGTTTTTGACTAATGATTTTTTCTTCATAAGGACAAAATCCTCCTTTATATCTATTTGTTCTATAAGTTAGACGGTTACCCTCTATACTTGATTATGGTTACCTATGACTTCAATCCTGGATTGTTGCAAAATTATTTAAAAAATTTTTGGTGCCGGTAAATGGGGTCTGCGTATAGGAGGGGTGGTATGGTATAGGAATAATAAGATGGATAGCTCTTTTCGGATTAACACCTTGGATTATTAGCTCTTTTAGGATTATGACCTTGGATTATTAGCAGGGATTATTAGCAGAGAGGGATAGCACTTAACGGTTTACATACTAACTGGTTTACATACTTAATCATTTAGATATATTACGATTTTAAAAAATTCCTCTAATTACGTACTTAGGCAACTAAATGATGTTTGAGCGTGAATGACCTGCTCTTGTCCTTCGTTCGCGCTCTGGGTAGCTTGGCAGGTAGTACCACCGGTATGTATCAATTATATTTTTTTACACGACTAGACACCAAACGCTCGCCGTATTAGATGCCAGACTGCTTATTATCTAAGGATCCATCTAAGCTCACCATACAAGGAACCAATAAAGGTTACCATATAAACTAATACACTTGCTAAGACCCCAGGTGTTCAGCGAAGCTGTATAAAGATACATAACAAGATAGAATCTAAAGACACCAGGCCGCTAATATCATTGCGCACCATATAAGAAAACCATACGATCTAATGATCTGAGTCTAAAACCTAGTTGGCGTTCAAGTTGTACATCTGGAGGATTAAGTAGTTTAATACCCTCTGAATAGCAGGGATGGTATCCCTTTTCAATTTTCTTTATTATTTATACATGGGGCGCAATAGAACGGCGTAAAATTTGGCGAGCAAGATGGCAACCCAGGATGAATAGCAGATGGTGGACAGGATGGTTTCTAAAGATGGTGGTCGAGTATGGTGGCACCGATAAATATATTGAATCGTGTAGATAGTTGGTCATTATAGTTGGAGACCCGCTAATGTTCCCAGGTTCTAATCCTTTATTATCCCACACGCCATACAGGTTGCCGTCTAATACGCCAATGTTCCGCCACGTTTATAAGGGGTCTGAATCTAAGGATACCACCTCAAGACAAGATCCTAACTAGATCTCGAGTTACCAACTCACCGCGTTCCCCAAAGCACACCTACCACGGGACGGTATCCGACCAGTTCTTAAGGAATGAAACCGGGCTATATTTCGAGATGTTTGCCAAAATATTCGGAACATAATATAAATGAAAGGGCCAAAAGATGGCCAATTAGTAGTAAACCAGGAGGATGAGTATGAAACTAAAAACACCTGAGCAACAGGCCCAATATGAAATTGGGTGGAAGACTTATGGGTTGCTAACTAAAGTAATCCACGACGCCGAACAAGAAGTAAACCGACACGGATGTGACGGCCTTAGCTTTCAGCAAATTGCAGTTAATATCTGGGTCGACATTGTAAGAAACAAACTAGATACAAAGGCCGTGTTCGAGGCTGCGAACCAAAAATATGGGTGGCTTTTTGAGAACGGTGGCTACAAATTTACCGGGATCAAATCTAGACGACCGGTGGTTCTACAGTTTGAAACTAGCGTTTGTAAATTCGATCTGAAGTTAAGTTCCCAAGGCGTTGATAGTCCAAAACTAACATTGTTGAAAGATACTAACTTGGGAGCCGACGCTGGTTTGGTTCCGTGTAAATTTTGTGAAGGAACAGGCTGGACGGTTTCCGAAACTACCCCCGACGAGGAAGGTATCAGTTTCAAACACACTATTCAGTGTCTGTCTTGTTCAGGATCCGGTTCCAAAGACTGGGTTTCAAACACAAGAGGTGAGATACGTTCTGAAGATCAGTGGGAACCAATTGTTCATGAAGCTACGCTACCAACCGGTTATACCCCACCCAAACGCACGTACAGAAGCGAACCTGAAGCAGTTTCAAACCTGTCAACGGATAAAAATAAAGCGCGTTTGGCTGAGATCGTTGCCAATAGCGAACCAGCTTTTATTCCAAAAAAGAGTTCCAAACTAAGTCAGATCTGGGCAGCTTTGAACCGGTAAATTTCAGTTTGGTGGGTTTCGGATCTAGTTCGAAACCCATCAGGCGGGGTTTTATTAGTTCCCCGAGAACGGTGTCTAATTTAATTTGAGAGTCCCACTAGAGTTAGAGATTTGGGATTCCGACTAGAGCAAAGGAGATTGAGATGGAAACTAAAATTTATGACGGAACGAAACTGTGTGCTAAGTGGACGGATCTAAACCGAAAGGAGTGTTTCAATAAATACCTTGAGAACGAAACTGAGGCTGATACTTTTCGAGATTGGAACGTATATTCAGTTGTGTTCTTTGAGAACGGTTCAGTTGTTAACGTGACGATACCTTATGGGATACAGATCAGTCGGTTTCCCGAAAGATACGGAGCTAGTTTATAACTTCCGGTTTGGTGGGTTTCGGATCTAATATTCGAAACCCCCCACGCAGGGATTTATGAGTTAAATTTGAGAGTCTAACTAGAGCAAAGGAGAAACAAGATGGAAACTGAAAATTTAGAACTTCCGGGGTGGGACGAAACGATGTATAGTTTCACGCCAAGAGATGAAATTGAGAACGAAACTCGATATCCGTGTAAACGGTGTCAGGGGCACGGTTATTTCGTAGATGTAAACTGCGAGGCTGACATCGAACCTGATGAGTTAGAAACTTATAATGAGAACGAGCGTGAAACTTATAAGGGGTACTATGATGTTGGGATCGGTTCTTGGGATCTTGGCGAGTTTGTAACCCATAGCGGTTGCGAACTGAAGTACCGTGTACCCCTTACTAGAGCCCAGGCAGACGAACAAGGCGCACACGCAGAATCGAACTGGGGAATTGCGTTCCCGGATGTCTGCGGGGTATGTGATGGGAAGCGAACCGTTGATTGGATCCAACACGCGAGGGGTTTATAAGACACTAACTAGAGCAAAGGAGCTTGAGATGAAATCTGAAATTGAACGGTTGAATGCCGAAACAGCGATGATCAAGACGGCAACTGAAGAACTGATACACGAACTTCACGAGATAGAAACTGGAGAAAGGTTTGAGTGTCGATCCTGTGGTGGGGGTGGTGCTACTTACGAGGCCCCCGCTGATGGGATTCCGACTAGTAAAAACAAGTTAGAGTTTCAAACTATATACAACGATCCAAAAACTTTAGAAACGATCCGTGAAGAGGCTGAGAACTTCACTAATGGGGACCAAGTTGACTTCTGGATAAACGAGTGTCAGTGTGGTTCTGACATTGAATATAGTGTATATCTAAAGGTCCCACTAACTAAGAAAGAAACTAAACGACACATTGAATGCGGGTTCGTTTATGGGTTTTATTCTTGTTTCGAGTGTGACAAGAACGGAACCGTTGATTGGATCCAACACGCAAGGGGTTTATAAGACACTAACTAGAGCAAAGGAGCTTAAGATGATTACTGAAAAACAGATCCAAACTGATATTGTGACGATGTATGAAAGTCTGGTTGACGACCAAGAGTGGTTTGAGTGTCGAACTTGTGCAGGAACCGGTGTTGATAAAACCGATGAGATGGCGGTTGCCGGGGAACTATGTTCAGAACACTTCTATGAAAAATATGGGTACGAAACTGAAGATC
>Ga0307376_10001776_pt1 | contig 22421 bp, 16 predicted proteins | sample TR2MG_FD_202536 | JGI IMG/M metagenome (GOLD analysis project Ga0307376, IMG submission 202536) | Soil microbial communities from Risofladan, Vaasa, Finland - TR-2 | ecosystem: Environmental > Terrestrial > Soil > Coastal area > Acid sulfate soil | place: Finland: Risofladan, Vaasa | collected...
GATCGAGCAAAACAACTTCTGCAATTTCAGAAATGTCGGGTATTGGGCCTAGCTTGAAGACTTCTGCCAGATAGAGTCTTCCATATCCGGTTTCACCATCCTTTCTAACAGAATAAGTTGCTACACAATTAATATTAAATTTTTCCGCACCAGTCTCTTCCATCAGTTCCCTTCCTGCAGCTTCAAACGCAGTCTCCCCCTTTTCTATATGTCCCCCGGCTATCTCAAATGTTGAACGATGATGATGACGCACAAAAATCCACTTGTTTTTGAATTTTGCTGATATTACAGAATATGTCAGCATTTTATCAGGTTCAAACAAGGGATCATAAAATTTTACTTCAGTCATTACAAAAATATCTTATACAAGTGCGAATGTAAGAATAATCATGATATTTAATTAATGAGTATTTTTATAAAAAATGAGTATTAGGAATCATGATAATCATATTATGAAATAATTTATTTTTAATGAAACTACTGATCATACTTATTCTTACTGAACTCCTTGTACCGGTTGTTTTACGTCAGCATTTCTCAAGCATATCAAGGGGAAAATACCTCATCTCTATCATTATTCATACAACCCTTAGCCTCTGGTTATGGATACTTTATTTTGAGATTCACTCTGATAAAGGCTTTTATGATGCTCCCAGGCATATTTGGCTATTGATGAATATGACAGGGATGATAACTGCTGTAGTCGTTCCAAGGGTTATCCTGATTATTCTCCATTTTGCCGGAAGGATAACCAGGATGAAATATGGAGGCCAAAGAAGGTGGTTAACCAATACAGGTTTGACATTTATGGTTTTTATATTATTAATAATCGGTTTCGCCACACTGTATGGAAGATTTAACTTTACAAAAGAGTATATTCCAATAAAAATAGAAGGATTAAATAAAGATCTTGAAGGTTTTAAAATCATCCATATATCGGATCTGCACCTTGCTGGTTTTTATCATCACAGTAATAGATTGCAGGATGTTATAAAGGAGGTCAACAGCCTTAACCCTGACATGATTCTTAATACTGGCGATTTCATAAGTTATGGATGGAGAGAGTTTGATAAGAATGACACTATCCTTTCATTGGCAAAAAGCAGGTATGGAAATTTTGCAGTTATGGGTAATCATGATTTCGGAACATATCATCCTTTTTATACCGAGGCAGATAGAGACAATAATGTACTGATAATGAATCAACTAATTAAGTCCTCAGGATACAAAGTGCTTAATGATGAATTTACAGTAATCGATGTTGGCAATGCAAGAATAGCATTGATTGGAATAATTACTATGGGGCGATTTCCTGATATTTTGTACGGTGATTTGGACAAAGCAATCTCCGCAATTGATAGTGTTGACCTTAAAATATTGCTCAGTCACGATCCTAATTTTTGGGAAAAGAAGGTAACCGGGAAAACAGATATTGATATTACATTATCGGGACATACGCATGGTATGCAGATGGGTATTATTACAGAAAAAATCAGGTGGAGTCCTGCAAAATATTTCTATCCTCACTGGAACGGACTTTTCACAAAAGGGAATCAGTCACTTTATGTTAATCGTGGGCTTGGTGTTCTGGCAATTCCATTCAGGATCTGGATGCCCCCTGAAATTACAGTTATTACTCTTGAATCTGAATAAGTCAGACAATTGTCTTCTGCTCCTTATATTTCAAAACAGGAAACGGTCAGCAGAATGAACTGCCAACCGCTTACATACCCCCTGTTCCTTATACTATAACTTCAGACCTTAGTCAAGTATGACAGAAAATTATTTTATCAAATAACTAACCAGCTTCAGCATGGGTAACTGTAATGTTAATTTTGTCTCTGACCTCTGGCTGCCTGTCTTCTTTCAGCTTCTTTAGTTTTAAAGAGCTCAAAGTCTTTATCTCCTAGAATAACTTTTAACTCCTTGTCTCTGGCTGCATTAATTTCAGATGTCTTAGTCCTTAACGCTTCTCTGTCTCCAGCAGCCATTAGCTTCTGCCTTACTTCTGAAGTTTGTTTAGCATAGTTAAGAATAACCGGATATACCTTCTTTTGTGTTGCATCATCAAGTTTCAGATCGGTTTTCATCCATTCAACCTGAGCTTTGGCAGTCTCTTCAGGAGTCAATCGAACTCGTTGTCCCTGACCCTGTTGTGCAACTAACGATGTCATAAACATCGAAAAAACCATAACTAATAGAAATTTCATCCCTGTCTTCATAATATTGTACTTATTAATTGTTACTGATAATGATCAGACAAAGCATGATATAATAATATTCCTGCTAAGGCGATTTTTAAATTTATTTAACAATCGCTATCAGAGAAAATAGAGGTTGTATCAAAAAAAATCAAAATCCTTTAATCCTGCGAATATGGAAGTCAGGCAGGCTACAACTTCGTAAAATTGGATCAATTCTATTGCAGCCTGCCAATATGAAGCTCCTTCTGTTCCTGCGTTAGGTTTGAAAAGGCAGGTAGATTATACATATTATAAATATCCTTATGGTTATTAATATTAACAAAAATAATAGTACCCTGCCCCTTACCAAAATCTCCTTTGAAATCATAAAAGCCACCGATTACAGTGAGCTCACCTTTCTTAATCAGATCTTTGTATTTGTTACATGCAATATTTACCTGGTAATCGAGATTTTTTTGAATTATTTCAGTATGAAATTTTGAAAAATCAGGCTCAATTATATTTTCATTTATAATAGGCCTAAGAAAATCAAGTTCATGTTTAATTCCATGCGATTCGGTTTTATATCCTTGGAGAAAGGCTTTTATAGCTCCGCAATCTGAATGCCCCAGCAACATTAGCAGAGGAGTCTTTAAGTGATAAATGCCATAATCTACAGATCCTTCAGTTGATAATATCTGATTCCCAATGTTCTGGATTGAAAAAATTTTATTTGAGGTATCACTCAGCAGGGCATTCAGTGTAACCCTCGAATCAGAGCAGGTCACAAGTGTAATATATGGTCGTTGCTCACTCTTAAAACTTTCAAAGTATTCAATTTGATGAGACTTTGTAAAATCTTGATTACCTTCTATAATCTGCAATAAAATTTCATGGATGGTCATCTGCAAAAATATGGTTTAAATAAAGTATCTAATTATTAAACTTTTATTATTATGAAACAAGCATGCATACCATCAAATATATAATAAAAATCTATATTTATATTTAGATATTGAACAATCAGCTGTCAATTGCCCTTATTTTCAGTCACATAATGTTAGAAGACCAGAAAATTCATAAAATTCAGGATATAGAATTTAAGGTAATATATTCAAAGAGAAGAACCCTGGGGATTAGTGTTTTGCCAGATACATCCGTTATTGTGAGGGTTCCTTATCTGACTTCAAACAGAACAATCAGGAGGATTGTCGAGGAAAAAGCTGACTGGATAATTAAGCACAGGAATAATTACAGGAACAAAGAGCAGATCAACATTAAACTATTATATATTAATGGGGAACTTCATCCGTTTCGTGGTAAAGAGTTAGTTTTAAAAGTTGAAAAAACCAGTAAGCCATTCATTAGGTTTAAAGATAGGATAATTGAACTTGGACTGGATGAGAATGACAGTCCAGAAGCAATAAAAAAGCTGCTTTATAAAGGCTATAAAAATGAAGCTTTGAGTATTTTTCCTGATATTTTTAATAAAATTTTGATTAAATATGAGTTTCAGAAATTCAAGCCTTCCGGACTTGTAATCCGTACTATGAAAAGACGTTGGGGAAGCTGCTCAAATAAAGGAATAATTACATTGAGCACAGAACTCATCAAATTCGCTGATACCTATATTGAGTATGTTATTATACATGAGTTATGCCACCTTAAGCACCACAACCATGGTGCCAGATACTATAAGCTACTAGCTGAGCTTCTCCCGGACTGGAAGTTATTAAGGAAAGAGCTCAAAAAACAGATAGTTAGCTGACAGGATACCGGTGTTATTCAATATCACAGGCTGGCAAGTCCTAAAAAGCTGTAAGTATGAAGGTTACAAGGAATGGTACAAGAATGGTCAGTACTGTTCCACTGAATACTGCAATAATTGCATATTCAGTTCCGGTGAATTTTGTTATTACCGGAAGGGTTGTATCCATTGAGGTAGCACCTCCGGCAGCTATTGGAGCAAGTTTACCAAAATACCTCACGAATAGCGGAGCCATGAGTAATGTTGCAACTTCTCTCATGATATTTGACAGCAATGCTACCACTCCAGGAACACTCCCGGCAATTTTGCTAATAAAAATACTGGACAAACTATAGTACCCGAATCCTGAACCAATGGCTAATGATTCCCTGAAAGTGATATCCCTGATAAAAATGGAAATGACACTCACGCCTGCTAAGGTTCCTATAATTGCTGAGAGTGGTACTAATACTATCTTCAACTTCACCTTCTTAATAATTCTCCAGCTGTTTTTGTCGGCTCCAATATTTATTCCAACGAAAAACATAAGGCCATACAACACAAAATTGCTCAACTCATCATCCCGAAGGAATTCAGGTATAAAAATGAATAATCCGATTATAATTCCACAAATAAAAGACAGGACTATTATCAGACTACCTCTCATTATTTCTGAAGAATTTAATGTAGGTAAACCATGATATGATAATACTACCAGTTACAGCACCTATTGTGAGCAAAAGAGCTTCAATACCAATCTTATCGAGGTTGCTTATGATCATCTCATCCGCTCCTACTGTTATGCCTAATAAAAAAAGAAGCAGATAAATAAGCCCTGTCACTAATATCCTGACTGGTCTTGAAATCCATAATTGGTCTCTCAGGAGATAACCTGTAAGTATGCCCGAGGTCATTATAAGAATTACTGTAAGCATCTGCCAGTATTAGATAAAAAAGATTACAGGATTATAATATTCATATTGATTTAAATGTCCAAAACGCTATGATTCACATTTCTTTTTTAGAAGTAAAAAAAGGAATCGGTTTCACATCATCTGCTAACAGTTTTTCGACCAAAACGTCATTCTGTTCTAAACCAAACAATCTGAGGAGTTCACGGTGTTTTAAAAGAATAGTTTTATAGGCAGGATCAGTGGCCAGGTTTATGGTTTCACCGGGATCATTTTGCATATCTACAAGTGATTCCCGTTGAATCCCTTTGCTATATATGCAATATTTATACCTGACAGTTCTTACCATCCTGCCCTCCATTTCAGGTTTGATTCCTTCAATTTCACCTGTTTGAGTCATGTTGTCTTCAACAACAATATACTCGCGCCAATTATTGACAGTTTTTCCCAGTGCCTGTGGTACCAGGCTTAAACCAGTAAGTTTTTCAGGCTTAGGTATCCCGGCAAATTCTAAGATTGTTGGTAAAATATCAATACCTGTATTGACCATTTTATCAGAGGTTCCCGTATGTGTCTTCCCTTTCCAGGTTATGATAAGAGGGACACGGGCCGATTCATCATAAAAAACGGTTTTCTGGTTGAATCTATGTGCTCCGGCACATTCTCCGTGATCAGAAGTAAATACGATTATTGTGTTTTCTTCAAGTCCGGCAACCTGTAATGCATTCATCAGCTTTCCAATCTCAGCATCTACCAGTTCGATCATCCTGTAGTAACCCCATCGTTGTCTGCGCCAATCATCAGGGGTGAATTTACTGACAGGGAACAATCCATCTTCCACCTGGTATGCCCTTCTGATAAAAGTCATTCCGTCTGGTTCATTTTCAGGAGGATCCAGGTTAACAGGAGCCGGAGGGAGTTGTTCCAGTGGCGGAGGATCACCAATTTCACCACAATTTAGTACCTGATCCCTACCCGCTGCTCTCCTGGCCCACTGACAAATATTATGAGGGTTCAGAAAACTCGCAACCAGTAGGAATGGTTTATTATGTGTCCCTGCAATATATTTTGACGCCATCTCTGAAGTTCTTGCATCAGGTCCATTTCGCATTTCTGAAGTTCTGTTCTCAGTGTCGGCCATATTTTCAAAACCATGTGTATCAATATTTTGTTCATCATATGTTAAATGCCATTTGCCAAAGTATGCTGTTTCATATCCGGCATTCTTAAAATAGGTTCCCATACTCACAAATTCTTTTGGATCCATTCCTCCTTCAGGTACAGCATTGATAGTCACCCTTGTTTCATGGGTATATCTTCCTGTAAATAATGAGCTGCGAGCCGGCATGCTTAAAGGATTAGTAGTATATGCCCTGGTAAATAATATACCGTTGGCAGCCAGCCTGTCAAGTACAGGAGTGTTTATAAACTCTTTACCCATCCGGCAGCTCATTGCATCAGCAAATTGCTGGTCTGTCATTATAAAAATAATATTTGGCTTAACAGCTTTCACAGCGTATGAACTTAACGAGAGCCCGCCAAGTAGCGTACCTGCGATTATATAATTAACTTTTGCTTTCATAATAACTTCTTTCATGCTTCCTCAACTGCAATTTTAACTCAAACAAATTTAAAAAGCCAACACTTTATTGTTGTCTGCATTTCAATTTTTCATATTACAAATTCTGAGCCTTTAGCAGGTATTTCAATATTACTGAATCCCTCATTAATAAGAGTAGACGCATATTTTTTTTGTGCTTCGTATTCACCGTGAACAATAAAAGTATTTTGAAGAGCATCTTTATCCTGGCAACTTAGAAATCCTATCATTTCCAGATAATCGCCATGACCACTATAGGAGTCTAATTTTTGAATATCAGCATTAACCTTATAAATGTTACCATGTATTGATACCTCTTTATCACCTCTAAGTAATCTTGCTCCCAGTGTTGATGGTGCGCAATACCCTACTGCAAGCACTGTATTTCTGGAATCTGAAATATTATTCGCAAGGTGGTGTTTTACCCGCCCTGCCTCCATCATACCTGACGCAGAAATAATAACACATGGTTTTTTATGATCATTCAACTTCTTTGAATCTTCCCGCCTGGTTATATAAAACAGAGTATTAAATCCGAAAGGGTCAGGATCAGTTTCCATAGCATCAAGAATCTCACGATTAAAACATTCGGGATGCATCCTGAATACAGCAGTGGCATTTACAGAAAGCGGACTATCTACAAATATATCAATCTTTGGAAGCCTGCCCTGGTTAAAAAATTTATTAAGAGAATAAACCACCTCCTGGGTACGACCGACGCTGAAGGATGGGATTATCAGTTTTCCTCCTCTATTTACACAAGTATTGATTATTATATCAAGCAGCTCATCTTCAGTGCTCTGCTTATCCTTATGTACTCTGTCACCATATGTAGATTCTGTAATCAGAATATCAGACTGGGGAAATGGAACAGGAGGAGCAAGGATATTATTAGCCGGGCGTCCAATATCACCTGTATATGCGATTCTCTTAATCTGGCCATTTTCAATTATCTGGATATTGGCTACACCACTGCCCAGCATATGACCAGTATTTGTAAATTTAACCTTGATACTATCATCAATCCTGAATTTCATATCATATGGTACTCCAATAAAAAGGCTCATACAGGCTTTTGCATCTTCCTGTGTATATATAGGAGTTACAATTGGCAGCCCTTTCTTAGCTCTTCGTTTATTGAATGTATGTGTATCATGTTCCTGAATAAAGCCAGAATCGGAAAGCATTATTGCGCAGAGGTCACGTGTTGCGTTTGTACATATCACAGATCCCCTGAAACCCATCTTATACACATAAGGTATAAGTCCTGAATGATCAATATGGGCATGAGTCAGAATAATATGATCAACCATTGAAGGGTCAAAACCAAGGTCCCTGTTCATACCATCTGTTTCCAGTCCTTTTCCCTGGAACATACCACAATCGAGCAACAATCTTTTTCCCATGTCGGTAGTAATTAGATGCTTACTCCCGGTAACTTCCCTGGCAGCTCCTATAAATTTAATTTTCATTTTTTAATTATTGGTTCCCTAAATATAAGGATTTATTTTCGCCAGAAGAAATGAAAAGTCGCAATGGCGTTAGGGTATCATGGTTTAAAAGAGTAATATTTTATATTCTGATTCCTATTATAGTAATATCGTCAACCTGCTCATTTGTACCTTTCCACTTTTCAAATTCATTTTCGATAATTCCACGCTGTTCTGCCAGAGGTTTTTTATAGATTGCAGTTAAAAGTTTTTTAAAACTTGATATTTTATATTTCGCTCCACGAGGTCCTCCAAACTGATCAGCCATCCCATCTGAAAATATATAAAGAGTATCTCCTTTCTTAATTTTGATTTCTAAATTTTGAAAAGAATCTTTCTCCCCATAATAAATTCCAATCGGCATCCTATCTCCTTTATATTCATTAAATTCACCATTCTGGAAAATAAAGAGCGGGTTAAAGGCCCCAGAATACTGCAAAATATGCTTGCGCATATCAAGGACACAAAAAGCTACATCCATACCATCTGCTGCCTCTCCCGCCTTGCCTGTCTGGTGAAGTGAAGTTTTTATTTTATCGCGCAGGAGATTGAGAACAGTATTAGCCTTAAGATCAACATTATTTGCAATTATCTCATTAAGGGTGGATATTCCAAGAGTACTCATAAAAGCCCCCGGGACTCCATGTCCGGTACAATCAGCTACTGTAAAAAACACTTTTTTAGAACATTCACCTATCCAGTAAAAGTCTCCACTAACTATATCCCTTGGCCTGAACAGAATGAAATATTCGGAGAAATTAGTTTTAAAATGCTCTTCCATTGGAAGCATTGCCATCTGAATTCTGCTTGCATATTCAATACTTGAGGTAATTTCTTCTTTCTGTGCTTCAATTTCGGCAGTTCGTTCCCTGACTTTCTCCTCCAGAAATATGTTCTTATTTTGAAGTTGCCTTTGACGCAAATACACAAAAAAGAAAATACAAAATATTACAACAAACCCAACAAGTAAATAAAAGACTGTTGTTTTGGTAAATGGAACTTTAATTAATATTTTAAATGATTTAGGTTCACCTATATTACCCCATAAATCTTTAGCTCTTACCTGAACCAGGTATTCACCAGGCACGGGTATTAAAAGATTGTAGTTTGTACGGACCGACCAAGGCGACCAGTCGGGCATAAGTTTATTAATTTTGTATTGATATTGAGTTGTGTTTTGTTTAAGGTATCCTGGAGCTATAATATCAAAATTAACGACGTTATCTCCCCTCTCTAATACAATATCAGATATATTAAAAATGGTTCCTCGTTCATTGTATATACTTTTCACTAACAGGTCAATTTCAGGATTAATCTTCAAAGGTTTATTAAGATCAATTCGAAAAAGCCTGTTTCCCCCATCTACAACCCATAAAATATCATTTTCAGTCATTAATGATATCACATTATTAAAGATTTTAAGAAGAGACATCTCTTTTTCTACAGTTTTATTAACGGTCCTAAGGTATATCCAGTCATCACCATGCCTGATCCAAGGCATATTTGAAAGAGGATAAACGTATTTCATTTTCATATCTGAACCATTTTCAACAGACCTTGTGACTATAAATCCATCTGACCTGCTATCATAAAAATATATACCCGATTCAGTATAGAGAAAAATTGTGTCATTTACAAAATCAAGAAAATACCTTTGCGGAAAATCATTTTCAATGCTTACTTGAGTATACTTAACTTCATTCGACATATTACCAATATCTACCTTCAGTGCAGCATTATCAACTCCAAGCCATATTGTATTATTATCTGTTTTTATTATTGAATATACAGGACTAATAAATGTAGAATCAAAAACTTCAGTTAACCACTTTCCATTCTGATACTTCATTGAAAAATATCCGTCTGCCGATGCTATAAAGTATTTATCATCTACAGGTAGCCAGTTAATAAAATTTATGTACTGGTTTTCAGCTATCAGCAAAGCTTTATGATTGTTGATAATGAACAGACCCTTATTGGTTGCAACCATTATACCATTCTTTGTAGAAACAAGCTGTCGACATTTTTCGTTTAACCCTTCGACTTGTTTAAAAATATAATTAATTGATTTAAGCCTGTTAACTGTCTTCCTGGTATACTGAACGGATGATGTTTTTGGAGGGGGTATATTCTCAGTTGGATCTCTTGCATCAGTTGAAATATTTTTATCCTTTGCCACTCTCCTTCCAAATATCCGGCTGAAAATATTCTGCCTTCCACCTTCCTGTTCCTTCAAAGCTTCAGGCTGTATAACATACTGTGAAGCAGGAGTTTCCGTTTCCTTTTTAATAAGAACCTGAACCTCAGAATAATTTTTAACCTCAGCCAGATAAAAAAGACCTTCGCTAGTCCCAACATAAAGTTCATTATTATGCCATAATGAGTTTGTGAGATTTCCCCTCAGACCAGGGTATATGCTGAAATTCCCAATAGGCAGGTTCAATTCAGCACGTGTTAATCCATATTGATGTGAGAGCCATAATCCTCCACTATTATCACACCCAAGAGCAAATACTTCGTCATCTGGTAATTCATTCTGGTTATTGATCGTAAACTGTATTTTTCTGCTGGTTTTATCGACCACCAGAGCACCCCCGTCTAGTGTTGAAAAAGCATAAAGACTATCGCCTATTGTTATCCCTTCTGATAAAATGTTATCCCGAAGGTAACCCTCATCATTAATCTTATAATCATAATACTTCATACCATCAAACAGCGAAAGGTTACTATCACTAAAGCCTACCAGGACCATGGTTTTATTATAAGGCAATGAGAATAATATATCAACCTTTTCAGTCAAATAGCCTGTAACAATTGGGAATAAAGTATCGCTATCAAGTCTGTATAATCCTTTATTCATAACATTAATGAAAGTATTTCCGGGTGTTACAAACATTCCTGTAAAAGGATTTACTCCTTTTTGTTTAAGCCGAAGTTCAAGCTTATTATTGTCTAGATTGTGTTTGCTAATCGACTTTTCTCCATAAAACCAAACCACAGTATCATTGAAAATAATATTTGATATTATACCAACATCTGATGAGTCACCTGCGATTGAAATATAATTAAACAATCCCTTTTGATCCTTTTCCATGAATCCATAACTATTTTCTCCTCCAATATAGATTCTCCCATCCTTTGGATTTTTGCACATAGCGAATGGGATTGTCGGGATCCTGAAAGAAATCCAATCCTGCCCATCAAATGAAAGGATACCTTTCCTGTTTGCAAAAAGCATTATTTGATTATTATCCTGGCAGATAGCCCAACTCTGATTTTCAATCTCCCTGCTTTCATTGAAATGTGTAAGCATTGGAGCACCTTCCTGCGCCGTCAGGGAATTAACTATCAATAATAAACATACCAGTGAAAATATTTTCTTCATCATATAATATAATATTTTAATGGTATGATAGCCTGCCCTGAGCAAGCGGGGGAACCATTATGTTCCAGATTATTATATTATTATGTTTACCTTTGCTGAGCTTGCAAGCCCGGTTTTGCTTTGTAAAACATATGGATTTCATGATTACTAAGTTTCATATAAATATGTATTCAGCAGGATAAAATTACAAGATTTTTTTAAAAAACGGAGCTTCATTTCTTCACCTAAATAAAAACATTCAACAAAAGAGCAAAAAGAAGACCGCTGACCGCTATAATAGTCTCCATTACTGTCCATGTTTGCAATGTTTGTTTCTCATTCATTCCCAGATATTTACTGACAATCCAAAAACCGCTGTCGTTTACATGTGATAAAATAGTCGCTCCAGAAGCTATTGCAATAACAATTAATGCAACTTTGGGTTGATTCAGGTTAAAAACCGGAAGGATTGGAGCCATGATACCTGCAGCTGTAATCATGGCGACAGTAGCTGACCCTTGCGTTACTCTTACAACTGCTGACAACGACCAGGCCAGAACAATTAGAGGAAATGTTGATTCAGCTATTGACTCTGCAAGTATTGTTCCTATACCACTATCGACAAGTATCTGCTTCAAAACTCCGCCAGCTCCTGTAACAAGAATTATTATTCCTGCCGGACCCAGAGCTTTTGTACTAAGATCAAGTATAGTCTGAGTTGGCATCTTCTGCTTTACGCATAATAATATTGACATTAATGCAGCTATGATGAGAGCTGTAAAGGGATGTCCTATGAAAGCAACTATTTCAGTAAATAGATTCTCTTCTAGAACACCACTTTTTATTCCAACACCAACGAAAGTACTCATCAGTATTAAAAACAACGGTGTGGATATTATCATGGCAATAACTCCAAAAGCCGGTAGTTTCTGAGAAGATTTAATAAATCCAGGATCAGTTTCCACGAGCTCAGGAGGAGCTGCAACATAAATTTTCTTAGATATAAAACGTCCAAAAACTGGTCCTGCAATAATAACTGTCGGAAACCCTATTATTAACCCAAAGAGTATCACCCAACCCATATCAACATTCAAAATCTCAGCGACAGCCATAGGACCTGGAGTCGGCGGAACCATTGCATGAGTAACGGCCAATCCGGCAAGCAGAGGTATAGCATAATATAAAATAGAATTCTTTGTATCTCGTGTCAGAGCATAAACAATTGGTATTAATATTATTAGACCAACATCAAGAAAAACCGGAATACCAACAATAAAACCAGTAAGCATTAGTGCCCAGGAAGCTCTGTTCTTCCCAAACTTGCTTAACAGATAATGGGCTAGTGATTTTGCTCCACCTGAACTTTCCAGCATCTGACCAAATATAGCTCCAAGACCTACCACTGTAGCAACAAAGCCAAGAGTTCCTCCCATTCCTTCCTGAATACTTATGGAGATTTGGGAAAGAGGCATCCCTGCCAGAATACCAACAATCATTGAAGTAATCAAAAGTGAAATAAAAGCACTTAATTTGAATTTAAGTACCATTATCAAAAGCATCGAAACTCCGACTAAGACTATAAAAAGAATGTAAAGTGCTGACATAGTTTCTTTTATTTGTTACTGGTTGCTGGTTGCATTATATCTTATTGCTTCTGCCTGCCATCAAGACCAGGTTCAGCTTTAAGAGGAAATTTGACAGGTACATTATCACGTGTTGAGCGATAAATTGCAGTAAAAAGCTCAACGGTTTTGCGACCTGCTTCTCCCGTAACATGTGGCTCTTTATTATTTCGAATGGCATTAATAAAATCTTCAATCTGATATTGTACGTAACAAACAGTTGGATCGCAATTATTAAAAATCTCTGTATCCTGCTTTCTCCACTCTTCCAGCAAATTTTCTTCACCATGGATTGACCAAAGATCATTTAAAGGAGGTTCTGCCACACTTGTTTTTCCAGGAAGAAACATTGCCCCACCATCAGTTTGCACACCTGCTGATGCTCCATTATCACCATGCACATGCACCTTCCCATATATGCCAGGTTTTTGAGAGTTGCTTACAAGGATATTTCCAATGGCCCCACTCTTAAATTTCACTATTGCAACTGCAGTGTCATCAACCTCAATATATGGATGGTTGAAGTTTTTCCATATACCATAAACCTCATCAACATCACCCATATACCATAGTAAAATGTCAAGCTGATGAGGAGACTGGTTTACAAGTACTCCACCCCCTTCCCCCTTCCACGTTCCTCTCCACTCATCAGAGTCATAATATGCTTTATCACGCCAACCCAGCATAGTGACAGTTGCCAGAACCGGTCTACCTATCTTGCCTGTATCTATTGCATCCTTAACTCTTCTCACAGGTTCATACCATCTTCTTTGACTTATAACTCCAAGTTTTACTTTGTTCTGATTACAAGCTCTGATTATTTCATCACAATCCTTAAGATCTGAGGCCAGCGGCTTCTCTACCAGTACATTAGCTCCGGCTTTAGCTGCCTCAATTGCTGGCCCCATATGATATGGATGGGCGGTGCAAACAATCACAAGGTCAACTTTACCATCATTCACCATCTGACTAATATCTGAATATGCATGTGTATTATAGAGTGAAGCAAAGTCAGTTGCATGCTGACTGGTCCTGCTCCAGACCCCTGCCAGACGTGCATTAGGTATGTTTAGAATGGCTTTGGCATGCAAATGGGCCATTTTACTACAACCTGCAATTGAAATATTATATATCTGTTCTGCCATTTGAAACTTAATTGTTGTTACTTCAACTTATTACTAAGAGTAACAAACAAATATAGTAAAAACTAACAGATCGATAGTGCCAGAAAATGGGAAGCATTGTCGTGTAAAATGAAACTTTGGTAAATTATTAGATGATTCGTCTTTATTGGTGTAATTAAAGATGATTCGTAATCGTAAAAGACTGATAACCTGATCAGGAGCAAAATTAACTTTACTTACCCGGGATATATTTTCTTTCGATATTTTTCTCTACATCTTCCTTATAGAACAACACTTCTTTAAATTTTCCCCAGGAATACATTAGGGCCTGATCGTCAAAATGAGTTGAGCCGGTATCTCCGCTGATACCTCCTGCCAGGATACTTTTTGCTGTAATCCTTTTACCGAATTCCACAACCGCTACAAAACTGTTTCCGCTTGTACCATACATTCTTTTTGTACCTGGGTATTTACGGCTTCCAAAGGAGGCAAGAGATCCCCATCTGGAAGATGTAAAATAAACCGGAAGACTTGGTTCTGTGTCATCAAAATGCTGGAGAATATCTCCTGTTAGTCTCTGGTACCTGTTTATTTCACCCCAGGATGTCTTCCAAGTTCCGAAATCTAAATTCAATTGCATTACTGCGTTCTGCAATGTATTCACCAGTACATCTTCAGTTACATCATTTGCAATAAAATCGAAAACTGATTTACCTCTAGCAGCTTCTGGTTGCTGTATCGTTGTTGTAATCTCCTGTCCCCAGTATATTGCTAATGAAGTAGCAATGGAACCTACAGAATACTTCAAATTCCAGCTACGAAGTGTATCAATGGGCTCAGCCAGTATTTTTCTAATATTTCTGTTGTTTTGGGAAATCGCATCATAGGCTCTTACCAGTGTTGGAACCATATCTTTGAAGGCTGTAAGGTATGGATCATATGCAGATTTAATAAGATTTTCAATTGTAAAATCTTTTTGTTTCTTCAATACCATCACAGCATGTAAACCTCTGACATTTTCATCGTCAGGAGCCATATAGGATGGAAAATCCTCCTTACTGGGGCTGAATTCACCTGAAGCGTTGAAAGGAGTGGAATTACAATTCTGGATCCATCCATTTTGCGGATTCAGGATATGAATCATCTGATCTACTTCGTGTAAACCTCTCCAATCTGTTTCAGGATCACTACCGTCCACAGGCTTAGACCAATCAAATTTAGTACTTCGAACCGGCATGTAGTTTCCATGCCAGTATGCAATATTCCCATATGAATCTGCATAAACAGTATTATTTGAAGAATTTGTCCGGAGTTCCATCACCTTGCTGAATTCCTCGTAGCTATTTGCTTTGGTCCGCAAATACGATTGGGTTATAGCTTTTTCATGCTCAACCATGAGGCTGATTGTTACCCATTTACCATTTTGTTCTCTTACCACAGGCCCATGATGACTATAATAGGCAATGACTTCTTTCACAGCCAGATTATCTCCGACCTTATAGGCTATTTTGATTTTTCTTTCTGAAAAAGGGAGTAGTTCATCACCATATCTGTAGAAGTATTTCCCATCCTTTTCCATTACAGTTTCAATGAAATAATCAATAGCATCTGCCCGGCTTGATGTATGCATCCATCCACAATAATTATTAAATCCCTGGTAAATGAAAAACTGGCCCCAGGTTACTGCACCATAGGCATTCAATCCCTCCTCGCTAACCATGTGCACTTCGGACCGGAAAAACAAAGATGTATGCGGATTAATAAGTAAAAGTGCATTTCCTGAAGCACTTATAGATGGAGCAATAGCAAAACCGTTTGATCCACCAGGTTCCTGATCATCTCTTGCTTCTCCTTCCTGAGAAAGCATTTCTGTTTTACCGCCATAAAAATTGGAGAGTGATCTTACTGATATCTGCTCAATATCGCTGCCAATACTTCCCTCACTGAATGTCAAAGCCATCCAGGGTTCGAACTTATCAATGAGTTTAGGTTTAACTTCAGGATGAGTATAGAGGTAATAATTGATCCCGTCTGAAAATGCGTCCATGAGCTTCTTAAGCCACACCGGACTTTTCTTATATTCCTTTTTGATTTCCTCAGGGTCAATGTAGAGTTTCATGCGAAGATCGGTATATAGCATTGATTCTCCCTCAACCTCAGCCATGCGACCCATTGAATTGATATAATTCACTTCAACCCTGTTAAAATCGTCTTCACACTGAGCATACATCAGGCCGAATACCGCATCTGCATCAGTCTTTCCATATATATGCGGAACACCCCAATTGTCACGAATAATTGTAACTCTTTCAGCTCTTTTCTGCAGACGTTGTATTTCCTTTTCTTTGCCCCCTGTCATGCAGCCAGGGAAAACAAGAGATAGTATTAAAAGAAGGATAGTAATCCTCGTTACCTTATAAACTTTCATCTGCAATTTTTTTTCAGTATATTATATTTCGAAGATAATATTTTTCTTTTTCTAATAACGGGCAGCTTTATGGCTGTCAATAATTGAAGAGCGGACAAGTTCAGGATTAAAAACCAAGATGAATTTCACTTACTGATTTAATCGACCTGTCAGAAAAAAAATCTGCCGCGGTGAAGATCCGGAATCGTCCTCCTTCTTCGCTAAAATCCGTTTTGATCAGCAACATTTCCTGCTGGTCATTACGATTAAAAAGTTCAGAATATGAGACAGCACACCTATATCCATCAACGCCTGCTATACACATTATTCCAGATTGAAGATTCTCCCTGCTAAGAGGATAATATTTAAGAAGAAGATCTTTCAAAAGGACCCCTGAAAATGGAGAGGTGCTATAAATACCTCTTCCTCTTCCGTAAAATATTGTATTATACGTTTCGAAATTGATACCTTCAGGTAGCATATCAATTTCCCCTATCCTCTTTGAAGATCTGAAGATGCCAATTTGTTCAGAGTATAATGGATATAGATTCCTGTTTACTTCAAATGAATGCAATAAAGATTTGACAGTGATTTTCACAGGTGATGATATATTTCTTTCAGTTATAAGGTCGCTGGCTGCCACTATTTTACTTTCCGAAGGGAGAGGCCATAATTCACTGGACTTGGCAGGTACTATCCTGGATACATAAGCAGCTAAAATGATTCTATGAAGATTATTAGGATAGTATAATTCACCCCAGCTGAAAACCACTTTTTCATCTTTGTCATTTATTATTTCTATATATAGGTCAATTATCGGGTTAAACTCTTCAATATTGGTTTTTTTTATGATCATCTTATTGAGAATATCGAACAGAGAATATCCATCATAACGATAAGCGCCTACAAACCTGTTGCCTCCGGAATTATCCAGAATAGTCTCTTTAACAATAACTGAGTGTAGAGTAAGGTCCGATAAATTGACCTTTCCCGGATTTATAACCTCTCCCTCAATAGTCAATTCCTCAACCGGAAGCGTGTAGGTTTCAGTGTTATCATAAAAATTATTGGTTATATCTGAAGTGTCTATAGTTTTCATTTCAGCATTGAAATACATATCTGACCTTTGCTCATGATAAGAATTACACGATATCAAACTTAATACAATAATCAGGACACCAAATATTTTATCTCGAGGCTTACTTAAGAAACAATCACGATAATAATATCCATTACATTGGTCATTGTGGGACCGGTAATAATATGCCCCCCGGTCTTTTTAAAAAAATGGTATGAATCGAACTCCCTGATATATTTCTCAGCATTAATTTTCTTCGCCAGTGCAATTGAAATTGTATCAGAATCCACAACCGCACCAGCAGCAATTGTAAGTCCATCATTACCATCTGTTCCTGCCGATAATATCGTAATTCCATTATAGTTTTGAAGCAATAAACCACATTGCAAGGCAAGATGTTGATTTCTTCCACCGAGACCTTTCCCTTCCATTTTTACTGTTGTTTCACCTCCGAACAGCAGGCATACAGGCTTCACCTCATTAATGTCACCTTTAAATCTTAACGCTGTTTCGACAATATACTCTGCAACAGAAGTAGTATCGCCTTGCAATTGATCATCAACAATTACGGGATTAATATTAAACTCTAATGATTTGATTTTTGATGCCTCAAGAGCTATTCTATTTGTACCAATTAGCATGTTGAAGGTTTTATCAAAGACATCATCTCCTGGTTTTGGTGTTTCAGGTCTTATTCCAGCTGCTCCTCCCTCTAAATAGTTAAGTATACCCACTGGAACAGATAATGATAAATTAAATTTCTTTAATACTGCCAGAGCCTGATGAAAGGTAGTGGGATCAGGAGTCGTTGGTCCGGAGGCTATTACATCCAGTGGATCACCCGGTACATCAGATAATATAAGACTAACGAGTGTGGCCGGATTAATCCTTCTGGCTAGCTGGCCTCCCTTAATCATTGATAGGTGTTTACGTACTGCATTAATCTCTTTAATACAGGCTCCGCTATTTACAAGAAGATTACTAATTAATATCATATCTTCAGCTGATGAGCCGTCCGGAAAATCAGGCAGCAGTGCTGATCCCCCACCTGATAACAAACATATTACCAGGTCATTACCTTTAGCCCTGTCTGCAATATTCAATACTGTCCTGGTAGCTTTAAACCCGTTTGAATCAGGTTCAGGATGTCCTGCTTCGGTGATTTTAATATTTTTCAACTTTAAGGAATAACCATACTTGACAACAACATGTCCTTCAGTTATCCGGTCGCCAATAATTTTTTCTACCTCAGCAGCCATAATTGCACTTGCTTTGCCTGCGCCAATAACATAGATATTATTGATTTCGCCCAGGGGGAAGGTCAGATGACCAATAACCAGGGAATCATCAATCAATGCCATGGATTTAGTTATGAGTCTGTCAGGGATAACACTTTCGACGCCCGCCAGGAAAATCTGTTCGGCAATTGCTCTATGATTCATTCTCTTTATCTTAAAAATTTGAATTTATCATAACTTTCTGTTCTCACAAAATAATGAGTGAAGTAAGCCAAACACATGCAAAAACTACTGTTCCCATAACAATAGTTGAGGATGAGTAGACCCTTAGATTTACACCAGGTTCTATATCAGAAAATTTTGATACAACCCAGAAGTAGGAATCATTAGCATGTGAAACTAACATTGAACCTGCACCCATCGAGAGCATGGCCATTAACCTTCCCCATTCTGTATCCAGACCAAGCATTGATAACATTGGTGCAACAAATGAGGCTGATGTTATTATTGCCACTGTTGATGAACCCTGGGCAGTTTTCATGATGGTAGCAATAAGGAAGGGGACAACAAGTCCCAGATTTGTACCAGTAAGAAACTTACCCAGAATCTCACCTGTCCCTGTTGCCTTTATCACCATTCCAAACATTCCACCTGCAGCTGTAACAATAAGGATAGGACCAGCTTTCTCTATTGCTTCAGTAAAAATAAAGTTCAATGATGATATCGCTTTATCTTTTATTAGAAGCAAAGACAGAAGAGCGCCAATCGCTAATGCAAATATTGGTTCACCCGGGAAAAAGAATATCCTGGAGAAAAAACTTTCTCCCCCTTTATCAATAAGAACTAACAATGATTTTATTGTTATCAGCAGCAGGGGAACAACAATAGGAAGGAATGACAGAAAAGATGATGGTAGCTTTTCATGTGTTATCTGCCTGTCGATCTCAACCTCATTTGCCGGAGCATAGTTCTTACCTTTTGTCATCCACTTGCTCCAAAAGTAAGCAGAGAGAGCACCTGGGACAGCGAAGAGTACACCAATAATAATGAGATACCCGATATTTACATCGAACATCCCTGCAGCTGCCAGTGCACCAGGATGTGGAGGGATAAGGCAATGTAGCGAATAAAGGGAACTGGCAAGAACCGTTGCCATAAAAGGCATAGCCAGTTTGGATTTTGAGCTCAGCGACTTAGCCAATCCACTTAAAATAATAAATCCGGAATCACAAAATATAGGCACTCCTGTAATAAATCCTGTAATGCCCAATGCCTGTGCACTTCTACCCTCTCCTGTTTTGGAGAGTATATACCTGGCAATACTTAAAGTTGCACCTGTTTTATCAAGAGTAACACCAATTATAGTCCCCAGTATGATTAGCAATCCTATGGAGGCCATAGTGTTGCCAAAGCCCTCTTTTATTGTACTCACAATTACTCCGGAGGGCAGAGTAGTAAATGCCAGAAAGAGGGATACAAGGAAGAGAGCAATAAACGCTTTTAATTTTAAACTGGAGGTAAGATAAATTATTGCTATTATACTTATACCTACAAGAATTGAAGTTAATAAAATACTCATTATACCAAACTATTTAGATTTTGTATTCAGGTTCTATTAAAGGATTTTATCTTTTCATATTATTTTATCATACCTTCTTAATGTAAATTTGATTTCAGTATTTCCCATATTCCATTAGGGTATCCCACATTGCCCAAAAATTCTCTGGTGGCACATCTTCCTGAATATTATGGACAGGAGTAAAGACGAATCCTCCTCCAGGAGCCATAATATCCAGTATTTTCTTTACCTCATCTTTTACTTGTTCAGTACTACCGGATTTCAGAGTATATTGTGTATCAACACCTCCACCCCAGAAAACAATATCATTTCCAAAATCTTTCTTCAATCCTTTAAGTTCCATATTTGCAGCAGTGAACTGAACAGGATTAAGGATATCCAGGCCTTCTTCTATCATATCAGGGAGCAGCTCACGAATAGATCCGCAGTTATGCATAAATATTTTAGTATGAGGCAATTTCCTCTTTATATGAGCCCAAATCTGGCCCAATCTTGGAATAACTATCTTTCGTAAATAATCCGGTTCCAAGATTGTTGAATCTTGTGTTCCAAGATCATCACATTCAGAAAACACGCTAACTTTTTTATGAAGATCATTCTTTACAAGCCAGTTAATAACCAGATCCCAGTATTGGATTTTGTATTCAACAATCAGATCAAGTAATTTTTCAACACCTGCATTATCTGTCATTGTGTCAATGAACCAATTCTCGTAACCTCTTAATCGCAATGATATTTCTGTTAACCCTGCACAATTTCTGTCAGCAATAACTCCATAATCTTCAATGCATTGAGCCTGCTCCTCAAGGTCACTACATATCAGATCAGAATGGAGACTCAAATCAGGAAACCGATAATGTTCAAGTCCTTCTGTAAGTGATGAATAGTGTTGCAGAGGAAAAGTTAACTGATTATAATATATATCTTTGGTTGTATCCATCTTCCATAAACAGTCCCAATTGTCTGTGATTTCCCAAATATTATTTTTCACTTTAACAATTCTTTCAAAGTCAGGTATTCTTCGTGACCCTATACGTCTGATGTCAACATTCAGTTGTTTTAGAATATCAGGTACCGGTGTGACTATTTGCTGAATTGGATCAATCTCTTTCTTTTCATAATCCGGTGATAATTCCCGGTAGTTCATAGCTCTTATATAAGCTTTTTTATTAATACCTGAAACAGTAGTTCCGGCAAGGTCATAAGGAACTCTGTCAGGCTCCTTATGGTTGAGTGTAAAATCCAGACGGTCTGAACTTTTCATATTCTTAAAGATTAACAGGTTTTATTTCAGGTACTAATAGATGCATGACACCCAGAGCTATTAAATAGCCAACTGAAGCAATAAGAAAGGGTATTACATAACCATCTATTCCAGTGCTTTGCAACAATCTTCCAACCAGCTGGGCGATTAATGCTCCTCCAACCGCACCTGCAAACCCTCCTATTCCTGTTATCGATGCAGTCAGTTTTTTAGGAAAAATATCGGACATAAGACTAAAAATATTAGCTGACCAACCGCAGTGGCCTCCAGCCGCAGCAGCAATCAGGAACACTGCAACCCAAACATTGTCTGTATGAGGAACAAACATTACAGGTAAGGCAAAAATAGCGCAAATAAAAAATCCCATCTTTCTACCTTTATTAAGTGACCAACCCATTTTTAGAAATTTCGATGAGATCCAGCCTAAAAAAATCCCACCCATCCAGGACATAAGGTAGATTGCAAAAAATGGTAGTCCAATCTCTTTCAGATTCAGGCCAAACCTGCCATTTAGAAACTTGGCTCCCCAGAAGAGATAGAACCACCAGATTGGATCTGCAATAAATTTCCCAACACAAATAGCCCATATTTCTTTGGTCTTCAGTAATACTTTCCAACTAACTCTTCCGGGAATTTCAGTTGAAATATCACTGTGAATATACTCAAGTTCAATTTTGGTTATGGCCTTATTGTTTTCAGGTTTGTGATAAAACAGCAACCATGATATTATCCAAAACAGGCTAAGGGGTAATGTCCAAATAAAAGCCGCTCTCCAGTCGTTGTTAAATATTGAAACAAATACAGGTATTATAAG
>Ga0307376_10001777_pt1 | contig 22418 bp, 46 predicted proteins | sample TR2MG_FD_202536 | JGI IMG/M metagenome (GOLD analysis project Ga0307376, IMG submission 202536) | Soil microbial communities from Risofladan, Vaasa, Finland - TR-2 | ecosystem: Environmental > Terrestrial > Soil > Coastal area > Acid sulfate soil | place: Finland: Risofladan, Vaasa | collected...
AGTTTCTTACTCTGCTATGTATCTTCATCCTGTAATAGCTAATCAATAGCTAATCAATAGCTAATCATATCACAATCTTATATACAAACCCTCTCAGAAAACAAAAATAAACCGCTATTTAGGTCACTTTCTCACTTTGCTCTATATCTAGCTATGTATCTTAACTTAAAATAGCTAACCATCTCACAATCTTACCCATAATCCTCCCTGAAAAACCTGAAAACAAAAAATAAAGCGAAAAAAAGAATCAGGATACCATCCCATATACCAAAATAGGATATTAACCCATATACAACCCCATTCATAGGGATCATATATGGGTTAACATAGAACCTTGTATCCTAGTTTGAATCTCATTTTGTTGATAAATGAGGTGGATAAAGACGATATACCCAGCTTGGTATATATAACCATTTTCCTAAAACTCCATTATGTTCGCTTCGTATACCGTATAGTCTTGGAAAGATTTTCTTCACTTGTATATATCTTAGAGGAATACTTTTTCCTTTTGGGGATATATATTCTGCTAATAGTCCACATGCTAAATTGAATGTACCGTTTGTAGATAATTTTCTGTTATTACACATCGGTCTTTTTAAACATATCAAACATGGGCAATGTCTTTTATCAAACACACCTTATCTCCTTTTTAGTTTTTTTCATTTCTTTATTCCCTTTTATATACACAAGCTCAGTTTTATTAATAGTTCAGCCTTTTCATCTTGGTCTTTAGGAAATATTCCTTGTGCTAATAGTTTAAACTTTTCCAATTCAAGAGGTTCCCATTCCATATATTCACATATCTTTAAGATACGTTTTGACACTGCCACTATTACATGACGTCTGGAAACCACATACGTTGAGGTGATAACATCTGTATTGATAGCACTTAAACCAAGATCATATAAATCAAGGTATTTAAATAGTGTGCTACAGCGGCTTGTTAAACCTGTTAAGAATATTCCCACGCTGACATTATTTGAGATTCTACTCTTACACATAGCTAAACATATACAGTCTATACATGGTAATGTTGATTTACTCATTTAACTCAAACCTTGAATAGAAATCGTTACATAAGAAGTTTTTTATTTCTTGTAATAATGTAGCAGGACCTGATTCACAAGCTAATGCATGTATAAGTAAATAAGATGCTGATGCAGTTTCACGATTATAGAAAGACTTATTTTTTGAACCTTGTATTGTATAATCTAATATTAGACGACACTTGTATAATATATCATCAACTAATGCCGTCCATGGCGATTGTGGATGACCCAATAATTGTGCTCTGCATATGGCATATAAAATACAGTCTATACATGGTATTGTTAGTTGGCTCATTTTTTACCCAATCCATATCCACTATATGGAAGACAGTCAATTCCATGAAGACTATGATAACAAACAATTTGTGTACGGGCATCATATATTCTGTAGACTCGCATTCCTTCAGGTTCATGAACTATACGTTCAACAGTTATATCTTCATGAGGCATCAAAGTCATTGAAGGTAATAATATAGCGTGTGAATTGTTGGGTTCATCAATGTTATAAGCGAAGAAAGTAATAATTAAGAGAGAAACTACACTCATCAATAATCTTAATACTTTTGTTTTCATATGGTTCTCCTCTATGTAACTGGTTGTTTTATGTCGTAATAGTAGTAGAAGTTACCCTGATCTTCTTTCTTTTGGAGGTCCTCTAATAACCTTACACATAGTTCGCAATTGTTTAATACGAAACTTTTATCAGACTCCAGATAACCGTCTGGGTATTTATCATTCAAGGGTTCTCTGCGTTTAACTTCAAGTTTCTTTGGTTTGATTAAACCATCCGGTCCGTACATCTGTCCTCTTATCATTATGGGTTGACCATGACTTTCCTCACGTTCGGGAGTATCAAGTTTCCGCTTTGCTAAATAGCTTTCATAGTCAAGTCCCCGTTTTGCTAAATGACGCTCATAAGCAAGTATATCTTTCCAGCGACATTCTATACAATCTCCGCAACATATTCTGCCTTGGGTTTTAGGAGTACAGGTTTCGGAGTAGTAATAGTCGCCTAATTTTGGATCTTCCATTGTATGTTTTCTCCTTTTTTTCTACTACCTCTCTTATGGTTTCAACATTTGTATTGCATAATATCCAGGGTTTAACAAGTAAAGTGATCCTATTATCAAAAGTAGTAAAGCAAGAAAGGCAGTACCATATGTACCCACTGCTATCGCCCCTTCGATCTCATCCTCTTTATCAGAATTTTTTGCTTTATCAACTTCGTCAGGTGTGGGATTGTTAAATTTACGAATCAATAAGAAGCTTATAATACCGATTATTGCTCCAAGGATTAAAAGTCCTATTCCATAGATATAAGATTGTCTCACTAATATATCCCATGTTCCCGGTAATGCATTGTTTAATAACTCAATCAATTGTTTTATACCTTCCATCTCTTTTGGCGACATGTTAATAATTCCTTTCTAATTTAGTAGTTTTCTATCCAATCCACAACATGAATTTTGTAGACTCAGGCATGTACCTTTTGTATCTGATTTTATCATCAACTATTATCTCAATATCATATTCTTGACAAATCAATCCTTTTGATTGCCACCAGATTTCGCCGTCACACCACCAACTTCCATTTCTCAATTCCATTGGTACACCTTTATATTTAAGAAAATCTACGACTGATAATATTCTGGAGTTATCTACTATGACACCAAGCTGTAATAATTCTTTTTCAATTTCATCTTTAGGTGGACCAGATATAATAAATACTTCATGTTCTGGAGCTGAGTCAAGTAAATCAAAGAAATTTCTAACTGTTGCATCGGTGTCTAAAGTACCATGTACATCAAATGCAATTCGCATAATAATATCTCCTTTATTTATTATAGGTACAAAGGGTAGCTTCGGCTACAATTCTGTTATATTCTTCTCGGGTATAACGTGATAAAATCATATCAGATCCTACGTATTCTTGATAATAGCATCTTCTTTCTTTCGTAGGTGGTTCGCCTTTAAATCCTTTTATTTCTACAGTAGTTACTGCATCGGGATATGGGCAATTTTCAAAGTCATCATCGTTGTGACACACACAAATCTTCATAAGCATTCTCCTTCTGATGTTAATAATTCTATAGCTTTGTTACACAGCTCACTGTCTAGAAAATGAGGTGGGAAAGGATGACATACTGATCTGTTATATGCGTATGTGTGTATCAGAATACACTTATTACAAAGGTGAGATACTAATGATGTATTAGTGGGAGAGAATCTTTCTTTTAGATAGAGTATTCTGGTTCTACATATAGCTAAGGTTATACAGTCTTTACATGGTATTGGGTTATCACTCATCTTTTAAGCTCTCTAACTCATTGCTAAGCGTTTCAATAAGAGCTTCTTTGAATATAGAGCATTTATTCATTAACTCTAATATCAATGTCATTTGTCTATTCTTTTTTACATGATCTATTTTGTTGAAGAAATGAGTATTGCACATAGCATAAACTATACACTCGTTACAGGGGAATGATGGTTTATTAGTTGATAAGTAATCTTTTGATTGGGAATTGTTTTCTTCTTTCATTTTAGTTTTGATCCTATTTTCTATATAGATTCTAGATTTTTACATCTCATAGGGCGTGGAACCCTCCCTTCTTTATCATATTTAAGATCGTAAGACAAATTCATTCGGCAAGTTGCGTGTCCACCATCGTTCTCGAAACTACCACATGTTACATGCCGTCCTGTTTTTGTTTGTCCGCCGAAGCAGAAATCAGTGTTTGGGACTTCAATTGGAAATGCAACCGTTTTAAATAATTTTATTCCTTCTGACATGGTCTCCTCCTGTTATTGATTATAATTCCATTTCAGCATATCCGCCACCAGTACTTGTAACAGTTATTGAATTAGGTTCTGTACTGACCTTTCTTAAAGTATAAGAATAATTGTCATTCTTGTCTGAGTATTTCAAGTTTGCTAACTCAACACTTCCGAATCCAAAGTCTGCCCATAATGTCAGCGTTACAGAATTTGCTGGTGCGTCTGATGTTGCTTTAACCAACAGCGTATCCTTTTTTGCATCATATGACACGGATGTAATATCCACAGTGTCAACTGTAATTATTGGTGGTGGCACATAAGTTACCTCTTCGGAATCTCCACTTTCATATCCTTCAGTGTCGAATGCTCTTGCCACAAAGTGATATGTTGTAGTTTCATCCAAATCGTAAATGGTGCAGGTTGTTTCTATGGATTCCCAAGCTGGGTTCGCATAATCGTATAATGGCTGACCATCTTCACGAAAGAAGATTCTATACCCAGCCAAGTCGGTTTCTGTATTGGCAGTCCATTCCAACGTAACTTGTGTCGTTGCTAAAGAATTATGTACATAAATGAACGGTACAATTAAAATTATCCAAAGTAAATTCCTAAGTAGTTTATTCATTAATCACCTTCCTTTTTTCAATCCGTTTAAAGTCCTGGAAGCTTGAGTATTTCCGCAGCAATTGCTTTAATATCTTTTTCAGGAATGCCGGAAACGGGACCAGAAAGTTTGTTTATGCTTTTAGACAATGCAAGTATCGAATAAGCAATAGCAAATTGTCCGGCATTTCTATAATCCAGGTATCTTTCCAACCTGTCTATTGCGAGTTTTTCCGGGGTCATTTTTATTCTCCTTTTTTTGATGCACGGTTATCTTAAATTCCATTTTTCTTCTTTCTTGTTCAAGTTTCCACACTCCCATTACTTTAAGAAGCTTGTTCATTGATGTTCGGGTATATTTTATAACTCTATCCGAGTCATCAATACCCAAGTATTTTCTTATATAATGACATTCGCCTGGTAGCATCAATAGAACTGTTGATGGGTACAGACCTTTTAATTCTTCTATTCGTAATCTAATACGACTACTACATATTGGAAATATTAAGCATAGTTTGCATGGCATCTTCACTATTCTTTTTCCTTTCTGAAGCTGAGCTTTTTATCAAACCCATGTTTCTCCAGCCTTATCTCATCGCTGATCTGAACCATAGGCGGAGCTTGCCCTCCCATCACACCACTAATGAACATTGAAAGTTCCTGAAAGGTCTGATAAGAATCAAAAATCTTATAAAACTTAAGGTCTTTCAACACTGGATTGTAAGCTAAGTGTTGCTTATAATCTGCCTGCGGTTCCACAAAGAATACAGGAACTCCCGATATATGATGATATTCCATTAGCTCCTCATACATCTTTCCTGAATCCGCAAACAACTGCTTAAGATTATTTTTAGTTACTCGCCCCATCCACCTACGACTTGATCCTTTGTTATAGCTTTTAATAAATTCCTTAGTTTCATATCTAAGTATAAAGCTAGTAAGAGAATTAAGAGTATAGCAATATTTGACTTTTTCTTTACCATGTGTAATACCCTCCCCATACCGACAAACAACAAGAGGATAAATCTTTCCACAGAACACAATCACTAATGATCTCTTAACTCCAATTCCATAATTATGAAAATCAACGTGTGGTAGTCTACTTAACCTATCCTTGATGGGTCTGATCTCAAAAATGTCTTTATACTCCTGAGATGAGGCATCAAAATAATTCACATCCCTCTTATATGTTGTCATGGGATCGACACCCCATGCTCTGACTCCATCATAGTAATCGTGATTCTTCGAGAATATCCTCACTTATTCATCCCTCCTCCCTTTAAAACTTCTCAAGTACTTCTGTTATTCGTTTATAGCTTATACCTGATAGCGCTCCCAAGTTTATATCATAGTATAAGTATGTTAAAAAGTCCAACATAACTGAGCATCTCTTTTCAGCTATTTCTCTCACTCCCGATTTGGGGTAAATATGATCCGTTAATACAGCGTTGCATATAGCAAATGATATACACTCTTCACAATAAGGAGCTGTGTTAGACCTGAATATAAATCCTTCTTCTTTATTCTTCATATTCTTCTCTCTTGTAATTCCGTTCATAGTTTTAAACCCAAACCCAACTCAGAGACACAGTAGCCATTATCACAATTATTATTGCTGGACCAACTTCAAAGAATGATTCAACTGTTCGTATATTCCTATGTCGCGCCTCACAAATGACTGTACATGCTGGTCTGACTAAACATTTTTTACATGGGTTTATAAATCTCATCTCTTCTCCCCCTATACAATAAAAATTAACATCATGGATATGGTTATCATGGCTGCTGTTGGTATAATAATAAAACGTAGTGTTTCCATTGTTTTTACATGATCACTTAGCATATCACAAACTATTGTGCATACTGGTTTGACTAAACATTTTTTACATGGGTTTCTGAATCTCATCTGTTGTCTCCTCTATAATAAAGACATGCATAAAGCAGCCATTGCTATAATTACTACCGATGGAATAGATTCGAATAATACTTCAATTGTTTGTCTATACTTATACCGCGCATGACAAATATTTGTACAGGCTGGTCTGACTAAACATTTTTTACATGGGTTTCTGAATCTCATTTCTCTTTCCCTTATTCAAAAGGTATGTTATCACTAATTACATACGGATTTGTGCGATAGTCTTCTATAAAGAATCTCTGTATTGCCATTAATGATGTCTTCCATTCATTTACGTTTGTTCGCATTACATAACGCTTGTCTATATATTCCTTTACCAATTTACAACTTCGATATATATGCAGTGCATTTAATCCACGTCGATCTTCGGGTTGGTGCATTTTAGCATTGCACATAGCCATTACTATACAGTCATTACACGGAATAGTTGTCATAGTAATCTATCACCTCTTCGATTTTTATATAACTGATTGATTCAAATGGTAGGCTTTCTTTATGTCTCCTCTTTCTCACTTTTATTACTGTAATAAAATCACGCAGCAAAGAACATGCGATAGCTAGCTTCCTTACAGCTGTTGGTCTATAAAACACAAATGAGTAATCATGTAACCTTGCTTTACATAAGGCAAATGTTATACAGTCATTACACGGAATAGTTGTCATAAGTAAGGTTCTCCATAGGGAGTTCCGAAGAACTTGGTTACGGTGTATATATTACGCCAGGCATTTTCACCATCTGACTTAAATTTGCAATATTCCCTTAACGCAGGACATTTAACGGACGATTCTAAGTCGGTTGTTAAAAGGGCGTCAATTATTTTCATTGATGGAATGAATCTTGGTGGGTTAGGACATACGCGTTGTTTACATCGTGCTAACACAAGGCATGTCTCACATGGAAGATCCATCACATAAACCCTCCTGATACTCTCTCTATCTTTATTTTTACCGAGTCAATATCGAGGTTTCCATATTCAAAAGTCATAAGTTCGTGGGTTTTGAATATGGTTTTTATATTCTCCATTTGATTGTTGAAGTCTTTATCAGTTGCTTGAAACGTAATTGTTATTTGTTTTCTTTTTGCCATTGGTTTAACCTTTCTTAAATGGGATTTCTGGTTCAATGAAACTTCCCCATCCTTGATCCGGATCATCTTCAGATCTTTCAGTTGGCTCGACATCATCAAAACAACCTGTATGAAATGCGGCTATTCCATTCCCTTTATCTTTGTTAAACATCAAGTCACACACATCTGACCATTCTTTACTCCACTCAATTGAAGTGCCTTCCTGATCAAATACACGTCCATAGGAATCATATTCTCCTTCCATGCGTTCAATTATAATTCCATCTTTTAATAGAAACAAGCTTGCTCTTTCACCTCTAAAGCTACTTGAGTTAATTGGTTGCCCACATTTTTTACACATAAAACTGAAACATCCCATGTTGTTTTTCCTTTCAATTTATTGGGTAGTAAGTTTGTTATTTTGTGTTATTATTCAGCCCTTTAATCTGCTTATTATGTAATATTTAATCAAATCGCTCACCGACATTCATTTTTAACTTACAACAAACAAAGCACCTCCACTGGGAATACTTGTTAACTCATTTTTTGACCCATCAGGCTCGCAATAGACTGCATCGTCCTTAGAGAACACCGCGCACATCCTGCGATTGGATGTTTGGCATACATTGCTAACAGAGTTGATAAGTTTCTTTCGGGCAACATCTGTTATTTTCCCTTCTACATGCACATCCGACTCATCAATGTAAAAGTTGTGTTCATCAGAATCTGCCGTTATATTGAAAAAACATTCTCCATCTCTTTTCTCAAGAAAGAACACTTCTCGTCTCAGATAGGCAGTGGCCGCCAGTCTTTCTATTACATATGGAAAAGGATTTGGGTCATCAGCATTATAATGATCTACGTTCAGTGATATAAGGTTTAAGTTTGAGGTCATTTTAGTTTTCTCCTTGTCAAAAACCCGTTGCTAATGTCAACAACAGGGTTCTCGCTGGTATTTTAGCAACATTGATTTACGTGGGATGCAAGCAGCCATAAATCTACCCACGAACAATTACCGTACAGTTCACACATAGACAATTCATAACATCATGCTTTTTTAAAGAAATCGTAAAAATAGTCTGAAATATCACGGTGTTTTTCCAAGTCCAATCCTTCGGGGTGATCGGGATGAACATGATACAAATAGGTTCTTAATATGCTACATTTGGTGTGTGCTATATATAAAATAGAATCTCTGAAAGCAAGTTTGTCGCTCCCCATAAATGCTAAACACATAGGAAATATTAAGCAGTCTTTACAAGGTATCATATTTGATCTCATGTCCACGTTTTGAATCAATATGTCTTAATAGGTTATAGTCAGGAGTGTCATTTAATTTAATTTTAAATGTTTTACAAAATAGTTTTTTTCTTGAATCTGTGATTTCAAACATATTTTTTGCCCCGATATGAACCCATGAACGTAGTAGGGTACATCTGTTTTCTAATTGCTGAATTATATAACGAGTTTTATATACTCCATTTAATTGATGTACCCTTGAGTTACATAATGCGAATACTATACAGTCTTTACACGGACAACTCATAACATCCATCTCCTTTTAAAGAAATCAAAGGCATCATATATGTTTTCAACCCACCATTCGCCTTCCTTATTTCTATGTAACCACACATCCATAAGGGAACATTTTCGGGCAAGGGCAGTAACTCCTCCTATCTGTGTACCCACATGTCTACATATACCTAAAATCATACAGTCTTTGCATGGGAATCCGTCTTTCATAATGATTGTGTTTTCTTGGTTTCATCCCAAAACTCTACAACAAAAAGCTCAAATTCAGATTTGGATAGGTCCAGTGGATAGATTACCTCGAAGTTAAAAGTATTGGGGGCTACCCCTTTAATAAGATCTAACTGAACAATATTTGCGTATTCCTGATTTCTGTCTATGATATAATACTCTATATTCAGAGTGACTATTTTGTATTTTAAAGGAACGATAACCTCACCTACCAACTTCGCTTTACCTTTTGATACAAAAACATTTTTGTATTTAATATCCATTAACTCAGGAACATTAACGACTTTATCGACACCTATCTCATAAGGATTAAGAGGAAGTTCTCTGTGTTTATTTATATTTGAATTTTGAGCATATGCAGCCGATATTACCATCATGAAAATGGCTAATGTAATTATTACCCTTTTGATCATTGGTCTCTCCTTTTAAATTCTTCAAAATAAGTGTGTGCAATTTTTAATCTGTTACTGTTTATATCCAATTCTTCATGTTCAAGTCCAAATACATCAATAACTTTTTTTGCCTCGCTTTTACTTATATAATCACGCATTAAACTACACCTATCATAAAGTTTAAATATAATGCCTTTCTGCTGTGTGATGTCTAATATTGGACTTACTATGCCGTTGCATATAGAAAATGTAATACAATCCTCACACGGCAATTGCTTTGTTAATAATTCTTTCGATTTCTTTCCAGGTTGCTTTTGTGTCATATTGGGGCTCCAGGTTAAAATGAATGTAAGAACCAAAATTGGGGTGGTAGTGACAGTAGGTTAGTCCGGTGACTTCTAGAAGCTGATCATAAAGTTCACTTTCTCCAGAGGCTTTTTCTTTGTTTGATATTTGCAGCATTTGTTCGGGTTCTATCTCAACACAATATGAGATTTTTGTTTTACACTTTTTAAGTTTCACGTCAATCCTCTCTATTTTTTTACTCTTATTTTTGGGTTTAAGCTATTTGGCAATTCCTTCATGTGCATTACTCTTAGAAATTCTTCCATGAGCTTCTTACCATATGGTAAGTCCTCTATATAACTCGTGAGTGTACTTAAAGTATAATTTCTTGAAAGTGCTTTGATTTTAACCCTATGTTGTAAAGTGTTTAGCCCAAAAAACTTTCTTAGTTCACCACACTCATGAATTAAATCATCAAACGTATAGTATACAACCGCATTATTAAATATATACTTCTTAATTCGATGCTGACAACGGATGTATACTAAACAATTATGACATGGGCACGTCATTCTTTGGTCACAAAGATAACTGTGATGATCGTATCGTTGACATCTTTAAGCCAGAGGATCATAGTACGAAAATCATCTGGATAACACTCCTGCCATTGTCGACCAACTTCCTCTAACACAGCCTCTTTGTCCTCATATGAAAGTTTAGAATATAACCCTCTAGCATATATAGTAAGTTCGGGTCCATTCTTATTAAACTTGAATGATTCCTGGAAGAACTCATTGTCAACCAATGCATTTTGCATACAGAACAAGTTAACATCTTCTAGTTTTTCATCTGGTTTGATCATTTTTTCTGCAGTTGAGCATGACGATAGAATAAGAAATAAAAACGATAAAATAAATATTACTCGTTTCATAACGACTCCTTTTATAATTTTTTTAGTGAATTAGGTTGTACTGTTTCTTCGACAGCTGATCTTGAATAAACATTAATATCGGATGATACTTTTTTGGATGTATAAAAGAATATTGCCTCGATGGACAAGGAAAAGGTTATTATAAGTCCCACCAAAATTAGAAACAAAAGTGTTTTCGCAGAAAACCGCAGTTTACTTTTTAAATGCTCCACCTCATGGGTTTCAAATTTTTCTACCTTTTGGTTAAACTCGGCTTGCCCTCTATCAAATATGCTATTAAAACTTTCTTCTTCATCAAGAAAGCGCTTATCCATGTTTTTTAGGTGTTCATCCATACGTTCTATTAGCTTATCAAAATCTATTCCGCCAGTATTTGATCTGGGTGCCATAAAAAATCCTTTCGTTGGGGTCCTGTATAAGCGACCCCAGTTTATTATTATTCAGATACAATTTTAGCAATTGACTCATCTGAATGGTTTGTATTATATCGCTCAAATATCGAGTTTGGTAGATAAGCACACCTCACCATCTGTTTATGATGGATTGCCCATGCCTCTGCTGCAAGTAGACCTACAACTGAACCGGTGACATTGAAAATAATGTTGAACCAACTAATCATAAACATGTCTGGATAATATGTCATAACCAGTTCGCCTCCGAAAGATAGAATGACAGTGATTACTCTCATTGTGAACGTATAGCTTTCCGCATAGACAAACAGACCTCTCATTGCCAGACTGATAAAGAAGATAACTGATCCGAACGCCCAAAAATGTATTGCGAAATTTAAGTATACCATGATAATTTCCTTTCGTTAAATGGTTTCGATTTTGATTAACTTTTTCTTTATATCTTTCATCCCTTTTAGTGCCCCGAATCTACCATCAAGTAGTATCCCAAATCCTTCACATTTTTCACATCTAGTTTCCCCCGGTTGAATTGCTACTCTGGCGAATATATAATTATCGAAGTTTGGGTAAATGTAATGACAACTTTCATCCCTCACAAAAGACTTTGGAGCATCTCCCCATCTAAGCATTCTTTCTGGAGATGTCTTCTGTATCCAATCAAACTTTCCAGCACCTTTACATCTCCAACAATATGCCATACCTTCCTCTGATCCCTTATATGCAAAATGATACTTAGTTACTTCAAACTGTTTACCACGAGCATTGTAATCCATAAGTTCTAAAATTGTGGTATGCGGTATTACTCGAATATTTTCTTTTGCTGATATTAAAACGCAAAGTTCATCACGTCCATGTTTTTTACTATAGATTTTCCCATATTTCATTATCCTCCAGTCATGGATATCAAAGTAAGGCCATTCCATTGAGTCGAAAGACAAAGTTTTTACATGGGTACCTAACCATTTTATTATAGCCATTATGTTTTCCTATAGTTTTCAATGGTTATTGTTTTTTCAATAAGGGATGTTTCTGCAAGATGTAAACCACTCCCACAACATTTTTTACAAATTTCTTCCCCTTGTTTTGTATATGATATACTTACTTGGTAGGATGGTTGGTCTTGATAGAGTCTCATTATGTAGATTGGTTTAGTCTTTGCTCGAATAAATTTTAAATTGAGTGCTTTGACATGTTTTGGTTTGGGTCCTCTGGCAGCTTCAATCCAATCTACTTTTCCATTGCCAAAACACTTGTTGCAAGACAGAACATTTTTGATATACTCATATAGGTTGTCCAGCCGTTTGTTACAATAATTGGCTTCATGAAACATTGCCGCTGTGAACTCAAATATGAAATACATTCGGCATGATGATAGGATCACATATAATCCATCAACGCCAGAATGCTTTCCTTCACATATGGCTCGCCAATTGTCTAACTCAATAAGCTTTTTTTTCTGGTCACGTCCATGAGCAAAAGTTATTTCATTCTCAATTTTTAATCTTGCTCCCATCATAATCCTTTCAGTTTAAAAATACATCATGATAATTTTGACCAAATGAAGTTATCTTCACTGACTGCGGACCTGTGCTGACTAACTTATCACGCTCTAAAGAATTGATCAGCCTTTTAAAAAGACCAATCTCAATTTCCAAATCTTCGATTACATTTAAGCGATTAACTGTTGTCCCTTTCTCTGATAGATATCTCAGGATTTGAAAACGCTTACCCTCAAATCCGATGTCTTTTTTTAGCGGACCATATTTATGCTCACGCCACTTGTTATACAACAAAATACTAATGTAGACCAAAAGAACAGCTGATCCGACAATACAGATACACAAAATTAATACTGGCATTCATTTCTCCTTTCAAAAGTTAAGTTAAAGATTCCTATTTCAATAATTTATATATATAGTTCTAAGAAATATAACCTTCGTCAATTGCGAAACTATACGCTATTGATAGAGGGGTCATCATGCCCATCATATATTCTGCAGCAGGCTGTTTTGATCCTTTAAAAAACAGATCATCCTCATGCCCATATCTTGCATAGAATACATGAGAGAAATTGGGGTCCCATGATTCCCTACAATAAAGGTCGTATGTACAACCATCATGATCAACATTTCCAAGGAATATCACATCCTTAGTTGTATTCAAATAAGTCTGTACCCCAGCTTCAATGAAGTGTATTGACTCGTCTACCTTTATTTTAATATGAGGTAAATAAGAAACAGGGAAATCTGGGAACTCCCTTGATAACTCCCTCACTATAAGGGCTTGTAATTCCTTGACAATAATGAACCTCATACAAGGGTCCCATAGACCCGTCATATATACTTCCATCATTGATTGCAATTGCTGCATTAACCTATCTCTAATTTGTATATATTCCTCTATATATTGATCCATGTGTTTCTCCCTTTACATAAAGATGTTCTTATATATGTCTTTTGGAACTATAAACATATCTGATTTCATAACCTTTCCGTTTGAGTCATATCTCTCAAGAGGACTGGATATAAACTTATATAAGCTATGATCGAAAATCCCCAACTCCTCAAAATATTTCCACATCAAATGATTCCCAGACATATTACTTGATTTTGGTTTTGCTATTTTGAGGTGTTTGTTGTCAATCATTTGTTCTGTGTTTGGCCAACCAATATTCAACAACCTTGTTTTAATATGGAATATAAAACCAGCTTCAGTCATCCTATTCTGTAAATCTCCAATCCTTGTATAGCTCTCTATAACATCAGTCTCAGATTGATATGGTAAGTCGTTGATAATACATGGAGATATATACAAGCTTCGTTTACAATGTTTTATCACATTATCAAATGCTTCATATATGTCTCCGTATGTGTACCCTTTATCAATGTACTTTAATGCAAAATCGTCACAGCTCTCAAGCCCTATCATCAAATAACTCACATACTTATTTAGCTTCTCTATATACGCCTTATCCTTTAACAACAGCACTCCACCATAAACACCTATTTTTATACCATTCTCTATAAGGATATCCAAGACCTTTTCATTTTCGGTTGTAAATCTAAAATAGTCATTTGTTATATATAGATTATTTGTTTGATACTTCTCACATGTCCTGATTAAGTTATTGGCAATTGTCTCTGCATCAACACCAGATATAAAGTTGTGTTTGTCCAACGATGGCATAAAACAAAATCTGCATTTTCCCCACCAACATCTATTATCGAAAATTGTAAAGACCTGAGTATCACCCCATTCTCTTGTATTCAATTTAACATTGGCTGATGGCATTCTTTGTAACACGCCAAGATACTTTTGCATATAGTCATTTTCACATTGCCAGAATGTAGTGAAATCATTGTCTGTAATCTTCATATCCTTGAAGTCTGTTATGATCTTATATAGGTCTGTTGTTAAGTCTATATATCCGGATATGATAGCAAGGTTCTTTAGGTGTTTTCTTTTGCATCCTATTTGCTTCATATACTTTCGTATCTCTTTGGCTGTTCTGATTGTTGTTATTTGCCCACCAAGTATAACACGAAATCCCTTTTCAAGAATCTTTTTAATAGGATAGAAATCAAACACACTACCAAAGCGAGACGTATATAACACATAATCCTGAGTCAATGAGTCAACGGTTTCATCAATGAATTTGAATGATCTGAGGGATATACCAAGAAAGTTAATCCAGTTATCAAACTCGTATTTCATATTACCTTGCATCAACTTCATATACTCGGATTTATGCTCTTTGATATATGTGTCTGTACGAAGTTTGTTTGATATATTTGTAGGATTGAATTTAACATCAAACCTATCTTCCCTTGTTAGAGTTTCAGTTATAATCCTATTACTCATAGGAAACTTATTCAGAAATGGATTTTGATCAAAGTATTCTATTTGCATAGTTGTTTCCTTACAAAATACGTTTGCCCATATAAGGTTGGACAACATTCACCTGTTACTTTGAATCCGTTACTCAAATAGAAAGGCAATGCTGATTCCCTTGGTATGGACCATATATATTTTTTGTTTGTATTAGACTCGAAATAGTTCAACATTTTAGTTGCAATCCCTTTGCGTCTGAACCTATTATCAACCCACAATCCTCTTATTCTAAAGTAGTCTATATTTGAATTATACCCACTTTGAACACCAGCTATTGAATGTCCTTCATAAAACGCTATGTAAATTGGTTTGATTAATAACTCTATATCCCTTGGATCTATATGATCAATTATATGATACAAATATCCATCTTTAGATTCAAGGTTGACTTTTGGGACTTTATCATCCATTGAATATCTATCTCCCCAAAGATGCAGCTTCCAGTAATGTGATATTCTTTCAAAACTGATTTCAGTTATCATCAACTCGAACCTCCATATAACGACCATCAAAAAGATCAACATAGTGTGGACCATTACCTGGGATTTTAAACTGATCTCTTATTTCTCTATGTGATATTTCTATTGTCTTATCAGGAATGTTCCCATCAAATATTTTAAAGTCCCATTGTAAAGATTTCCTTGTTATGTTTTCTGGAGGTATGCCGCCTGTTAGAATTGCTCTGTATTCTATATAAGAAAGAATAATATCTCTCTCTATTTCCAATGTACATGCCATGAATGGTGTACTTGCTGCCATCCTTGGATTTATCTCACAAAAATATAACTCTTCATTAGCGATCATAAAATCAAGATGAAACATTCCAATGTATCCATCAGCATACATCGCTTTGCATATTGTCTCACACATTTCACTTGGGTCATGAGGTATCTCACATGGGTATCTTCCACCTGAATATATTACCTTGTCTGTGATATGTTGTTTCACAATTGGTGATACATAGAATGATGTTTCATTTGCAATGATACAGTGTAAACTGAAACACTCTGCATTTGGAATATAATCAGATACTCTAATCTTATTAGTTTTAAACCGTTTGAATATTTCTTCTGGATGTGTATCTTCATTACAATACATAAAAGACTTACCACCCTCGCCAAACTCTGTTGTAATAAGAAACTCCTTATACTTTTGTTTTGTATTCCTGATATTCTTAATCAACCCCAATGATGTTTGCCACACTTCATAATCAGGAACATTGACTAAATCAAATAGAGTTTCATATTGATATATCTTACTGTCCCATTTCATTGCTGGGTCATGACCTGGTCTAAGAAAGAATTTGGGAGCTATAGTTGAATTGTAATGCCATATATATTGATCCGATGTTTTGGCTTTGTCTATATCAATAAATTCATATGAGTTGCCTATCTCATTACATAACATGATTGGCAACATTTCATACTTCTCCGATATAGGGGTCTTAACTATCTGAATCATTATGCTCCTCCAACCACACACTTAAATTGATTAATGTCCATGCCACTCTGAACTTATTTTCAAAGTCTTCATTTAAGTTCAATAAGTGTTTCTGCACAACATCAAAATCTAAGTAATCAAATATCTTCAGATTCTTTAGTCTCAGATACACTCCCACAAGAAGCAATATATTCGCCTTATTCTCTAAGTAATATTGGGGTGGTGTATTTAGCCCTTCCTTTGGTCTTGTGACTATAAAGTCAGGAACTCTATGTGCCATCGCTTGATAGAAAATGTATTTGTGATGTGATAAACATTTCTTCATTTCAACCGGAATTGTTTTTGTGAAATCTATAACTGATGAATTAATATATGGTGTATGACTCTTCATGTCAAAGTGGTTAAAATAATCGTATATTCTATTGTTCACATACTCCATTCCAAACCAATCAGTTATAAAATTCGTTATCTCATATACGTTATTGAATTTTGGTTCCTCAGCTTCATACCCCATAAGGTTAATCGTTTCTTTTTTGGTGAATGTGCTTGGCCACCACTTAACCATATCAAGAGAATATGGAACATCCTTAGTCTTCAGTTCTAATATCCGTTTAACCTTCAATGAGGCAACATCACTCGGGCATTTATGAGTCATCAGGTCCAAATATTGTTTCGCTTTTAATACATTATAATCTCCGTTGGAATATGCCTTCTCAAGGATATTGTTGAAAATTGTATAGTATCCTATGAATTGAAATTCAATTCCCTTTCCACTGACAATACAATCTGCATGATCTTTAGCGTATCTTAAAAATGAATATAGACCAAAGTCATTTCTGAAACATCTTGGCCATCTATTTATCCTGTTCATTTCAATGACAGCTTTTTTGAAATCAACACCGGACAATAAATCTCCGTATCCTCTCCATGTATGATCAGTTTTAAAATGATCAGAAACCCTCTCTGCATATCCCTTATCAATTGATCCGGGTCTACCAGTACAAAATGTTTTAATGTTATTGAAGTAACTGACAATGACTGATGAGTCAAACCCGCCGCTTAATTGAAATATAGATGTATCGGGGCGATCCAATGTTAGAACTGACTCTTCAACTCTACGATATAACTCATCCTTTACATCTTCAAATGATGCATTTGTTATTTCGATTTGCTTAATTTTTGGAAAGTCTATTGAGCATCCATATCGAAGATATCTATATATCATATTCTTCATTTCAATTTTCTCCTGAGTAAAACTTTCTTCTCAATACCTCTCTTATGCTTTTCAACATATAACCTGGTGCATGAGTTACATCCTCTACTGATTCCTTTGAATATATCTTTTGGAAATCCCTTAACCACCATGTCTAAATTCTTTTCTGTTAATGGTATATTAATCTCTGGTGCTCTTTGGCATAGACAAATAGTCTCATTCGCCAAATTGATTGAGACACATGAATGATAATCCTTACACCTTTCCCTCACATTTGGCATTTCGTCAAAGCGATCTCTAATTCGTTTCTTTGCAACATCTGTAACATTTTGAAGATGTTCTATTCCCCTCCACAACTCTCTGTAATCGTCTGTACTGCACGTTCGGTATTTTTGTATATCATATTCCATCTCTATATAATCAAAGGTGATGTGATCATTATAACGAATGAAATTAATCATGTCTGTAACATTGTTATGGACAATTCCTCGTATTATATCCATATCCTTATCCCTAAAATCAGGAACTGAATATGCTCCTGGTTTATCATATACATGCCATAAAATATTTTGTATATATGGTCTTATTTGTGGCATCAAATGATACTCCTTCTCCAGAAATAAACCATTAGTCGAAACACTTACCTTATGATCTAGTGCTTTCAAAAACCACAATAAAATACCGGCAGGAATCAAACCCAATTCACCACCCTGTATTTCAATCATAGGAAGTCTATTAGATACAATCCCAACTCTGTCAATTATATTCTTAATGTAAATCATGTGCATGACAATTTGATCAGATGTAATCTGACATGGATTATCGAGCAATGGAAAAGCACAGTATTCACAATCCCAATTGCATTTCTCTGTGAGAATGAAACTAAAGGTTATCACGCTCAACCCCCTTTATCACATTGCATATAGTTTGAATCTGTAAATCGCTTATTCCATAAAAGGTCGGAAGGTCGATTACCTCGGATTTGATCTTGTTTGCAATTGGGTAATCACCAACAACAGTGTAATGCTTATACCTGTGGCCAATCTTTAATTTTTTTAACTTGTCGCTTATCTTCTGTGCAACTTGTGACCGATACATTATATATTGGTATCGGTTTGTAACTGATTCAAACTCAAAAATGTTTAATCCGTTCTCTTTGTATAAGTTATGAACTCTTTCCCTATCCGCAGAAAGTGAATGTATTGATGAGAATTGAGTTAGTATCCTATCAGCCAAATATGGACTCATGTTAAAATTCATTGATAAGGGATACACACTCGAATAGTCCTTACTATATCTCAGAGACTTAACTCTTTTGTATATGGCCTGGTGGTCGGTAACAATGACCCCACCCTCACCCGAGTCTAAAACTTTAGTATTTGCAAATGAGTAAACTCCAATGTTTCCAAATCTTCCAGCGTTTGTTCCATTATAGTTTTGAACCAGGGCTGATGCCGAATCCTCAATGAAAAATAATTCATGCTCATTAGCGAAGGATTTCATCTCATGTAGATTACCAAGAACTCCATTGGTTTCTACATTGACCATTGCGACTGTATCAATGGTTAGTTTCTTTCTTAAATCATCAAGGTCCATTGACATTGAAGTATCATCCATCTCAACAGCAATGGGGCGTAGATCAAGTAACTCACATATTTTCCATACTGCAGGAAATCCATATGATGGAACAAATATCTCACCATGAGTCATTGGAAGTAAAGCCATAAACAGTCCTGCTGTTGCACTCGTTATCGCAAGAGCATATCTGGCACCCGTATATTTACAAATCATAGCTTCCAATCTTTCAACTGAATCTTTATGCTTGACTGTATTAATTGGTATCATATGTTATTCCCATCTCTTTCAATTTGTCTGTGTTTTTGTTTATCACATTCTGAAGTCTGTCTTTGTTTTCATCAACAACTTTTTTATATACATCTAAAGCATCAAAATATTGACGTAGTTGTTTCCCGTTGACCCGATGAATAAAATTCTTATTGTAATGCCCGACTTTTAAATTCATATGTGCTATATCCAAAAAGGACAAAATGTCTGGTACACATTTATATAGTGTTGAAGTGTGTATGAACAAGACATTCTCTCTCCCACAAAATTCAATAATGTCATTAATGAAATCGTATTCTTGAATATGTCTTTCAATAAAATTCAGTGCAAACTCTTTGGATATTTTTCCGTTTGCATCATAAAAATATCCTGGTGTTATTGGATCAACAGCCCTGACCCTTGCGAACATTTTGTATAGAGAGGTAACACATTCCCAAGGATCTCTCAAAGCATATATACATTTTACACTAGATATATACTGTTTGTTTTTATCCAGCATATCCAAATACAATTCTCTATATTTTTTGTCCTGTAATACTAATGCAAGTTTACTTCCATCGAATAATATCTTTGTATTCTCATTTGTTTGAAACATATCCATGAACTTTTCAGGTTGATAATATTTGAAATATGGAAACTTGTCGAATGAGTCATATCTTCGCCCCTCTGAAAACTCTCCTAATAGAGCAAACAGATTCTCTTTATATTTGGATGTACAAATCTCAGGGTGTTGTTTTAAGGCATTCCATAGCGTTGTAGATCCTGTCCTTGATTTACCAGCTATGGCGAGTGTGTATTTCATCTATAACTCCTATTTTGAAATTCACCGTGTCTTGATTTAAGAAGCAATTTTGCTTTACTTTTGCTTATACCATCATCATATGTGTAACATGATTGGCAGTAATCACAATCATTAAACAACAATCCCTGTGGTAATAGGTTTAAGTTTTCAACTGTTAATGGAACTCTTTTACACCGTCCATGTGAGGATGCACAATGACCAATGAGATCATTATCCAAATCAATGAATGGGTATGGTGGATTTAACATACATAAGATTTTCTGTGATTGATTTGAATCTAAATGCCTGGCTGATTCAACCATTCTCAGTTGAGGTGTTTTTAATAATGTAAATAACCTTTCAATATCATTCAGGTAGCTTATGATACTATGAGTTTTAAATGCCATTATCTTTATATAAAATTTATCAGTTACAAACTCTGTATCTTTGAAATAATCCCAATGGTCTAATAGAGATTTAACGGTCTTCTCTGTTGCTACAATTACATTGACATTGTTATATACATATGGGAGGTCAGGATAAAACTTTATAATATCACGCCCAACAATATCCTTTATTGGATGTTCCACATATTCAACTTTATCCAACCAATCAACGCCACGCTTTCTAATGAGTCCATTTGATAAAGCTATAACCCCCTTAACATTCTTGTGATTATGAATTGTTTTAAATGCTTCATCAATGTTAGTTATTAAACCTATCTCTCCACCTGACATTGTAATCACTGTATTGTTTGGCACATGATCCAATACATACTTAATTTTTGATATATCACATTCAGTTTGTTTCCCTGTTTTGAATATGCTGCAGTAATAACAATCCTGATTACAATACCTTGTTAAGAACAACTCCAAATAATAATTCATATTAGCTGCCTCACTATTTCATCAGATTTGTTAAGGATTCTATTCTTCAAACCATTAGCCAAGAGGTCACAATATCTATAAAAACTTCCATCTCTCAACCCCCATTTGTTATGATAGTGAATACTTTTTCCATAGAAGTGTGATTCGTGCATTAGTCTTGGAGTTGGATCGAACCACTTATGTGCATGGTAATAGAAAAATCTAGTGTAATAACAAAAGAAGTTTTCAACGTGTGTGGTGTCTCTAAATATGATTGGCATATCGGGAAGTTGAATTTCTGATAAGAATGATCTGTCCTTATTTTTGGGACTGTGGACGTATAATCCCTCTTTTACAAAAGGGAGGGGTTTGTATCTATCAAATAACATTTTTAGATTATATTGATAGTCTTTGTATTGAAATGGCATTTCACCATAATAGGTTACATTATATTTATCTTTACCAAGAAAAAAGTCAGGGTTGTCAAGAAAAAGATCGCTTATGACAAGGATTTTATTTGCTCTAAGGATTCCCTTTGTATATTTTATAGTATGAGCACTAGTACATATAGCAACAACGTCATAGGTACTACTAACCAATTTTGATCTATCGAACGGAATAATGTTAGATTCAAATCCTTCTAATCCTTCAAGATCATACCTTTCATATATCATTTTAATATATGCAATCTTGTTTTCATTTGATGAATTTAACAGAAGTAACACAACATTTTTGTTGTGTTCATATGTTGCTAAAAAGTATTCAAGAGAATTTATCAACGCTCCGTCTATATAATTAGGACCATAGTCGTAATAAATTATAGCATTCATATCATTTCCTTTTCAATAAACTTGTCAAATGTTTTATATTCGCTTCTGTTAAATGAGTATTCAAAATCATTTTCAAACACTCGTTCATAAAATGGTCTAAAATTACTAAGTAAAATAGACTTTGAGTTGTCGAAATACACATCAGGATTGAATGACTCATGAAACTTAATGCAATCGAGCACATCATTCACTCCATCTAAATGATCCCTCCCTTTAATCAATGGAGAAATTATCTGACATCCTGTTTGAATCGCTTCGACCATACTGTGTGGAAATGGATCATCCCACATTTTTGAGCGGGGATAAATGTAGTGTGTTATGTTTGAGTAGAACTCTTCATTATCGAACGTGTGTGTTGTACT
>Ga0307376_10001780_pt1 | contig 22360 bp, 39 predicted proteins | sample TR2MG_FD_202536 | JGI IMG/M metagenome (GOLD analysis project Ga0307376, IMG submission 202536) | Soil microbial communities from Risofladan, Vaasa, Finland - TR-2 | ecosystem: Environmental > Terrestrial > Soil > Coastal area > Acid sulfate soil | place: Finland: Risofladan, Vaasa | collected...
AATATGAATAGTGCAGCACTCGATAGACCTTACCAAGCTGAGAGAACAGCCGAATAAACACCGAGGGCAAACGGTAGGGGCATTTGCCAAGCTGTATTATTTAGAAATGATATAAATTACAACAAATGTTGTAAATAATTGCTAAAATGTTTGGATAATTACAACAATCGTTGTATCTTTACTTCATAATAATAACACAAAAAATTATAACGATGGTACATGCAAAAAATGTAAAAGACAGCAGAGGAACATTTAAAATTGAAGTATCTCTTTGGATTGTAAAACAAAGCTGGGAAACCGATATTAATGGTAATAGCCACAGATATGATATTCATGTAGAATTTACTCCAAAAGGTAAAAGGAAACCACTGCACGGAAACCATATAGACATGATTAGTGAAGAAGATTTACAAGCTTGTAGAGTTGAATTTTGGAAAAAACTACAACCGTAATGGGAAATATAGATAAACTTATAAACTGGGGAGAACTTAGCCGAACATTGGCAGGTTCTCGCTCTGTTGTTACTAAAAATAGAATGCCTAAAAAGCACGAACCTAAAGTTAATGAATTACGTGAACTGCTCAAAAAATGGCTCGACTCTTTGCGTCCTTAAATGGGTGGTAACGTTTGACGGTAAACTCTCGTTGCCGTTTTAAATACGAGAGATAAATTTTCAAAATAGTAGAAATTATGAATGAAATAATAAATATCGGAAATGCACAAGGCAATGGAGTTTTACCGTGTGTTATGCCCAGTTGCATTGATGAATGGTTGCCACTTATAGCAGATTATTACCATGCAGAAAGCGAAATGCGTGGTAATGTGCAAATTACAACCAAAAGCGGAATAATAAACGGCAAAATATTTATAAGATGTTCAATAGTGCCAATTGGCAATTGGGCCTAACGTTTTTAATAAGATTAGTAGTGCGACCACTACAGATTAATAGATGCGGAACGGCTGACACGCACTATTAATTTTATTTATTGTTAGCCACTTTTATAGAGCGATGGATATATTAAGCGATAAAATAGTAAAGACACGCAAAAAGCATAATTGCAGTGCGTGCGGGAGGATATTTGATAAAGGAACTATGATGCGAACCCAAGTAAACACATACGATGGTATTGGAACATGGAGAGAATGCCCAACCTGTACGGAATTACTAAGTAAATACCGTTCGCATTTTGAAGACGACTATGACCATATGTGTTATGGTGACTGTGTAAGTGAAGTATTGGAGCGAGGGCAAACACCCGAAGAGCTACTAAGTGCATTTGCTAATTGTGGCTAACGTATAGGCAATATGAAGCGGTTGCCTGAATGTCGCTTCAAAATTACTAAACAGCTTAATAGCAACTGATTTATATTGCATGTTAAGCACATTTATTTGATTATGAAAAGAATTAAATTAATTTGGCTATATTTATTTCAATGGATGTTTCCTAAATTTATTAGGTTTAAAAATCACACAGTATATCGTATTCCAAACGATAAATATACATTGATAATTGCAAATTGCAAAAAGGATAAATTACTAATTCCAAAAGAGTTTAAAGATATTGATTGCTTATTAATGCCTTATAATAATATTATTGGTAATCTTGATTTATCCGAATTAAGCTTTAATGAACTTAATATGAAAATATTAAAACATGGACATCATGAAGGAATTGGGAAAAATGGTACACTAAATTTTATCTGTGATATTTGTGGTAAATCTCAAACAGATAACGAATGTAATTGTGCTTAACATCCAGCTAAATCTACCTTTTTAAAAAAAATAAATAAAACGGTTCTTAATTGCCATTTTCAGGCGCAAGAAACACAAGGAAAACAATATAGATGAATTAAGCTTCAAAACTATTGAGAAATTGAGCAAATTAGCTGATACTTTTAGGGTTTTAATTAATTCAAAGGAAAATGGTAAAATATAAGCAAGTATATATTGATTTTTGGGGATATACGATAGCAGATTTCATTCCATGCGCTTATTGTAGTTCAACATCAGTTGATTTCCATCATTTAGTATTCAGAAGCCATGGTGGCAAAGATGAACCAGACAATTTAATTGCTTTATGTAGAACTTGTCATGAGAAAGCGCATAATGACAAAACATTTAACGATTATTTAAAAGAATTAAATCAAGATAACATTAGAAAATACACCAATGACTGAAAAACAACTACATAGGCAAATATGTGATTATTTAAATTTGCAATATCCCAAAGTGTTATTTAATACCGATATGTCTGGATTAAAACTAACAATGGGGCAAGCAGTTCATGCAAAAAATTTAAGGTCGAATAATGGATTCCCTGATATTGTAATTTATGAATCTCATGAAAGTTGGCCTAATGGTGAATCATATAAATCTCATGCTTTATTTTTAGAAGTTAAAAAAGAAAGTCCTTATAAAAAGAATAGCATTGAATTAAAGAAAAATTCACATATCGAAATGCAGATAGAAACACACAAATTGCTGGAGGATAAGGGTTATGAATGTGAGTTTGTATGGAGTTTCGATATGGCAAAGAAGATTATTGATGAATATTTACAGTAAGAATTATTATTCACTTAACAATCAATATTATGTGTAAATGTAAATTATGCGGTACTGAAACTGCCAAAGGCAGACAAGTTTGTAAAGGGTGCCAAGCATTAAAGGCAACCGCTAAAAGTAAAGAATTCACGCCAAAAAATATAATGAGTGTGGCAAGTAATCATCTGGACAGAAACCCCCACTTATTACAAATAAGCTGGAAGTCGTTCTGGAAAAAGAATACAAAAAATATTGTTTAACTTAAAACTTTACTGATGAAAACAGGAATTAAAACAAAACAAAAAGTCGATTACAAAATAATGTCGGAAATAAAATGCTCAAAATGTAAGATGCCATTAAAACAAAATGTGGTAAGTAGAAATCAACATGCAAAACTATGCTATGTTTGTTTTAAGGTATCGCAAGGAAAGTTTAAATCAACTGAGCATAAAGTAATTAACGGTGAAAAAATTGAAGTAAAGAAAGTCGATTTTCTTAAGTTGCAAAAAGAAAATATTAACAAGTATAAATATTAACCCCCTATTAATTGGAGCCGAAAGGCTCCTTTAACTTTAAGAATTATGACAGATAGAATAAAGGGATTTACAGTAACACTAGAAAAGGACATTCGAATTGACGATGTAGAAATAATTTTAAATGCTGTGCGAATGATAAGAGGTATAGCGCATGTTGAACCAAGCATAAGTACATCTGAAGACCATATGATAAGTATGCGATTAAAATGGGAACTAAGAGATAAATTCCATAACTTTATGAAAGATAATCTTTAATTATGAAATTATTAGTTTGTTTAGAATGTGGTGATATTTTTTCTTTAAGAGAAATAGTGCGTACCTGTATTTGCGGTGAATCATCTGGAAGCTATATTAATAGTTTAAGTGCTGAAATAAAAGGTAATTGCAAGGCTATAGGGTTTGCAAATGATTCTTTTAAAACTGCTTATAAGATGCAACAGATTGACGATAAAGCACAGGTAGGTACTGATAGTTGTTGCTTTGGTGTCGAATTTATAGCTTTTTTTATACCGGAAACGGCTAATAGTGTTAATCGGGTTAATCAATGACTAGAAATATACTATTTGATCCATTTCCAAAACAACAAGAGTTTCTTGATGCTGCATTAAGTGGAAAATATAATTTCGTACTATACGGTGGCGGCGTTAGGGGCGGTAAATCATATTCAGGGTTAGGATTGTTAATTCTACTTTGTAAGATATATCCAGGGAGTAGGTGGGCCGTCACAAGAAAGGACATGCCCACTATAGAAAAAACCATTTTCCCTATTTGTGATAAACTAATCCCCCAAAACTTTGTTAAATACAATAGGCGCGCAAGTACAAAAAATCCACATTATGAATTTACAAATGATTCGATCCTCTTATTTTTCCCGGAAAATTATGTACAAGATAAAGAGCTAGAACGATTTAAAGGTCTAGAAGTCAACGGGTTCCTGGCCGAAGAGATGCCAGAACTTCAATACGCGACATTTATAAAATTACAAGAAAGGGCAGGCTCTTACATAATACCAATTAAAGAACATAGAAAAAACCCAATACAACCTAAACCATTAATTATAGGTACATGTAATCCATCGCCTGGGTGGTTAAAGGAGGTATTATATACACCTTGGAAGGAAGGTTTATTGCAAAATAACTGGACATTTATTCCAGCCATCGTATATGATAATCCTTATGTGTCTCAAGAATATATAGATATATTAGAAGGATTGCCATTATATCATAAAATTATATACGTATCAGGATCGTGGAACTTTCAACTAAAAAAAGAAAATTGTTACTGGCGTGGGTTTGAGCTTGACAAGCATGTCAGTAATATCCCAATAAACCCATATTTGCCTATTCATGAATCAATTGATAGTAACGTATTGCCTTATTGCGCTATTTCATTATGGCAATTGGATGGAGGTCATGCAGTACAAGTTGACGAAATATCAGCCGAAGATCCAGACAATACAGCTCAAAAATCGGCCGGTTTAGTGAATAAATACTTAACCAAAATAGGGCATGAAGAAATAGTAATTTTGCATGGAGATGCTTCAGCTAAAGCAAAAAATACAATTGACAATGAAAAGAGATCTTTTATTCAGCTTCACGAGGGCATTTTAAAAGAAGAATTTATTGTAAGAAACCGGGTTTCAAATTCAAATCCATCAGTAACAATTAGGGGTGAATTTATCAATGCTGTTTATGAGGGATTAGTGCCAGGGTTGTCTATTTCAATCAACGAGAGTTGCAAAGATTCTATTAACGACTACATTACTGTTGTTCAAGACGAAAACGGGGGAATGCAAAAGAGAAGAATAACAAAAGACGGCCTAACCTACGAGCCTTTTGGTCACTTTTCCGACACTAAAGCTTATTTTCTATGCGATGTGTGGAAAAAGGAATTTAACGAGTTTAAAAATGCCGGGAGTACGCATGAGTATATCTTAAAGATTAATAAGTCTTATAATGTGATGTAATCGTTTATTGAGTCTTTTTAAATTTCATGACTTTAACGCGCCATATAATAATACTAAATAGGATGATTAATATAAAGCATTGTGCTATTTCTAATAAGTTAATTGCCATGTTAAAATAATTTTAATTTTTCTACTACCTGGTACGCAATATATAAAAATATGGTAACATAAAAAGCTATTTCACGCCTCGTTACGGCATTGTTTTTTTCTATTTCAAAGACTCTTTTCTCAAGATCCTCCATATCATCGTTGCTCTTATCCAACCTTCTATTTAATGATACTTCAAATTTTTCTATCCCTCTCTCAAGTCTACTTAATAAGTCAAATAATTGTGATATTCTATCTTCTACACTCATTTCTGATTTTTTTTATTTCTTTTATCTTATACTTTATGTATAATATACTTTCTTTCCTGTTTTTTTTTACCTTGTAAAAATACGCATAAACCGTCAAACTTGCAAATAGACCAGCTAAGATCTCAATTTTAAGCTCCCAAAGTACGTTAAGAATATCAGTATAATAATAAATGCTAATTGACCCCATAAACCATCATTAAAAAGTAACACTTTTTCGTCTATTTTAGCCAAGTAACAGAATTCTTGATACAATTCCACTAAATTCCATCCAATCGCCCCCACAACCAATGATTTTGATGCTCTTTTAGCATCTGATATCATATTGCTTTTCCACACGAAATATAACAGAATCAAAGATGTTGCTAAATTTCGAAAAGCAAGAGTAAAATAATAAATAGGAGCATTCATATTAACCTTATCGCTAAATGGAATGCCCTTAAACGCTAAATGTAAAAGTTCATTCGTAAGTAACAATACGATTATTATTAATGCCGCCCAATTATTTTTAAGAAATTTCATTTCTCAATTCAATTTCAGCTTTCAAAATAGCTATTTGCTTAATTAGGAATGTTATTACTTTATTGTTCCTGATTTCGCTGCTTTCGCTTGCTTCAAACTCATCATGTAACTCAAGTGTTAATTGAGTTGTAATCTCCGATACCCTTTTTGAGGGTGGTAAATCTTCTTCTCTTGGCATAATATACTTATTAATGACTATTGGTTTGTTTTTGTTACCCCCCCCCTAAGAGGTTGTTACTGTAATACCTTTTGCAGTTAAATCAATTATTGCTTGTGTGCCGTTGTATCCACCGCTTGAGCTGTCTGGAGCTGCATTTGTTCCATCTATCCTTATTGTCCTTCCAGTATAATCTCCGCCTGCACCTTCTCCGGAAACTAATGAGTACAGGTCTACTAATTCATGATTCACATCAGCAACAGCCATTGAATTATTTTCTAGTCGTAAACTTCCATTAATTATAGCAAATGATAAGTTTGTAAAATCTACATAATTTAACGAATTTGATATAAACAGGAATCCAAATATATTTCCATTTCCTGAACTGGCAAAAGTTATGCCTGTTAAATTTGAATTTGAATTTATTTGAACAGTCGTCCCAACTGGAACGTTTGATAAATCTAAAGTGCCAGTTAAGTCATTTGAAGCTAGACTAAAATTCAATATAATGGTATTCCCAGAACTTGCAAATGTTATATCTGTTAAGTTTGGGTTACTATATATCTGTACAGTTCCACCAACAGGATTATTAGATAAATCTAAAGTACCAGTAAGGTTGCACGAGTACATCCTTGTTAATGTAAATTTAGCATTTCCAGAATTTGCAAATGTTATGCCTGTTAATCCAGAGTTTGATTGACACTCGAATCTACCACTCAAAGGAACATTTGTAAAATCAAGGGTGCTAAAATTGCATGAGTAAAGCCTAGTATCTGTTATGATTGCATTTCCTGAACTGGCAAATGTTATGCCTGTTAATCCAGAATTTGTATAAGTCCATAATCTGCCACTTATAGGAGCTAGTGACATATCCAAGCCTCCAGAGTATAAATTATTATTTATAGTGAAATTTGTTAACAATCCAGTTTTTAAATTAGCTATACCAGTAATCTTGCAATTATCTGCAACAAATGCAGTGATATTTGTTAAATCTCCAGTAATTTCTGCTATATAAGTCCCTGCACTAACATATTGATGAGTTAATTCAACTCCACTGACAAAGTTCTCAGGTGTGCTTCCATCCTTCCAATCAATAGTCAATGTGCCACTGGCAAAAGTCAGGTTAATACCAGCCGTAAATAGTACGGTTGGGGTCATTGTTATTAATATGGCATCACTACCCTTGTTACTTAATAACCCTACTGGATAAGTTATCATATTTTATAATTTAGTCCAACCACTGGCAGTTACTGCTTGCGCATCGGCAATAGTTAATATGGTAACACTAGCTCCTATTTGATTGATTATAGAAATTTCAGAACCTAACAAATAACTTGCTGCGTTTGTTGCAAATGGATTTGTGTAAAAAATGATTTCAGTGTTATCATCTTTTTCCCAAAGTTCAGCCCCCGGAACAAACCAGTCATTAAAGGTCTTAACCGTGGCATCCCATTTTAATCGTTTAGGAAGCCCAACTGGTACATTAGCGCCTAGTATGGCTATCGGCGCGCGCACAGCCATTAAATACTCATACACCTCACCTGAACCTGCTAATATACTTGCAACTTCACTAATTGATAGATTAAAATTATCAGATGCCGTGGCCAATGTATCAGTTGTCGTTTTCTGTACATCACTTCTGATAATTGCATTGTTGTAGTAGAAATTAAATAAGCTACCTCCGATTTCTACTTCTGCAATTGGTATTTCTATTTTACTCATCTGTTTTTATTTTAAATTATTTATTAAGCAGTTCTTGTATTAATTGTGTATTCCTTATCTCCATTTGCATCAACCACTACCGTAATTGTGTTTGTGTCTCCGTTTGCATCTAACAAAGTTGCGTTATTATCAAAGGGATCTCCTAAGCTGGCATGTGGTGTTATGACTGGGCTTGCACCTGAATTTATTTCTAATTTAAGTATGTAAGTTCCAGGCAGTTCATTTGAAAGCCCAACAGTCGTACTTGCTGTAACCTCCATGTACTGATTATTCCCGTCATCAGCGTCAAATGTAGCGGATGCTGAAAAGTCTTTAACATAAGATCCTCCATGTGCTTGCCCTCCGAAATTAAAAGCATCAGTCATGCCGTCTAAGGCTGGATTATCTTCTGGTGCTATAAACGAGTCCCAAACATCGTCGTAATTAGTTTCAAACGGTTTAAATAAGCTAATCCATAATGCTTTTAATTGCGCCCTTGTTAATATTGCCATATCAATAAACTATTAATGTGTCTTCAATTATATCGTAATCTATCCCTTCTAAAATAATTTCTACAGGTGTTTCAATTTCGTTATTCGTAAAAACCAACCCTTGCTCCTGTATCTTCCCTTTTATATCATCTTCGCCCTTACCTATTGCATTAATATTTATATCTTGATTCGGTTTTATTTCTTTATCTAATCCAAGTTTATTGGGAACTAAAATATCAGTAAACAGATTTTCAAGCGTTCCAAATTCTTGCAAGGCAATATCGAATATGTTTTGATTTTGATTAACTTCCATCTATTTCTCCATTAGTTAATATCAATCCTTCTTCCTGTATTTTCTCTTTTATAGACTTAATGCCTTTTTCAAAATTATTAATATTGACCGTTTCATCCGGCTTTAATTCCTTATCTAAATTCAAACTATTCGGTATCACAACATCAGAAAACAAATTTTCCAATGTTCCAAACTCCTGTAAAGTTAGAGTGAATATATTTTGGTTATTTTTAACTTCCATCTCACAAATTTACTAAATAGTTTTTATTTCGTCAATTTTAGCTCCTGAAATATCGCCTGTGCTTGCTACCGCTGGGATTCCTGCGCCTGGTGTCGGTATTGATGGCGCACCAGGCGCAGCAGTCGCATGCATATGCGCATTAAATGCATTAACTAAATCATCATGATCGCTTTTTAATTGATTATAAGCCGTTTCTAACTCTGAAAACCGGACCATAAAATCAGTATCCCCACCAATTTCAATAAAATCAGACTTGATTTGAATATATCTATCCCCAACTTTATGTAAAACTTTGCTTACATCTGTAACAGAAGATATAAATCCGGTTGTTTCATTGATAAATGTAACTAATACTTTACTATTTATAACTGGAAGAATTACAATACTACTTGCTGCTAAGGCCGTATCATCTTCGCTAATTGTTGCACCTAATCGAACTGTTTTATTAGCATTACTCGAAATAAAAGAAACTTCAGCGGTCATATTATCCTCATCAATACTAACGACCGTAGCAATTTCAGAATAAATCCGTTGCTTTCGTAATTCGTTGGTGAAAAATGCTGTTAATATGTCGTTTATATTCATGCGTTTGCCTCCACTTCACTTATTCCAAAATCTACTGTTACATTTTGCCTTAATCCTCCCCCGACTGTCATTTCAGTAACAACAGATCGAACTTTGTAAGTGCCATTTCTTTCTTTGTTTTTTAAATCCCTCAGCTTAATCCAATCGTTGTATTTAATAACAGGTTCCCCAAAAGTAGTAAAACTGCCTTGTAATCCTGTGAAATTCGTTGTCTGGTACACTCTTTTTAAAGTTGCTTCTAATTGATCCGATGTTTGATATTGAACGTTTAATGTCCGTAATTCACCGTTTGATATTTCATCACTTATCGTTATTACACCATCTATTTTAGTTGCATATTTTATTATCCTTGAATTATCTCTTTGTATGGATATGCCCTTTAACACTCGCAAGGTGTCATTTGCCTCATTTTTAAGGTCATCTTCACCTATAAGATTTAATTCTTTTAATAAATAATGAGTTACACCAGTCGAATCATAAGGAACGCCAACATTTAACACCCCGTCTTTTATATAACTAACAAATCCATAAGGCTCACCTTTGAGTTTTTCTAATACCTTCACAGCATTAAGCTCTGAGTAATTCTCTATTACCCAATCGCCCAAACCTGCATTATCATCAATTAGATTAGTTTCGATATCAATTCCCTCTGTAATATAATCAATTATGGTTTTTAATGTAGCATTTTTAAACACCTTACTTACTAGGTTTTTCTGCTTTAATGCATACATGGCATCTTCGCAACCTATCTCAATCAAAGTGCCTGTTTTTACTTTTGAAATAAAACCTTTAAATATTGTTTCTAACGTGTCAAATGATTTGTTGTAACCTGCTCGAATTTCAACTGGATCGCCCTTCTGCAACAAAGTGTCAAGCCCTACAGTCGCGTTGCTTGTTTCAGATTTAAAAATCTCATTGGGAACAACGATAAAAGCAGTATCAGTGAACATATCCCAACTGCTTTCTGCAAGAAACCTCTCGCAAAAGTTAAGTGTAATATTATTAAGCTGTATGTATACGCTAATTGCTTTCACCCTGTTAATAATTGACTTAACTTTTGATTATTTTCTAAATCCCCCTCTGATAATACTATCTCAATTGGCCTATCACTGATTAAATTTAATTGAAATCTTTGATAGTTCATACCAGCCGTATCTCTTAGAAATTTATAGCTAGTTACAACAACATAATCAATACCAAAAATAGGCCCCAATATATTATTTGTAACAGGAATTGCAGCTGGAACTTTGATAGCCCTTACCATATCCCGTACATACCTTTCTGGATATAAGCTAGAACTAAAAAAAGATTTACTTACTGGATTGTATATACCAGATAACACCCCATCAATAGATATTTCAAAATCACCATCGCTAACATATTCTTTTATAGTGCCATTATATCCTTGTAATGGCGTGGTTATTATGTTTTTTGATTGTGCAATTTGATATGTACATTCATGGAATTTTAAAGGGGTGAATGATTTTGTTTCACCAAACTGATCAATGTAATTATTTGCGGACAAATTTTTAAGATCCCCAAATGTAAAGCTACCATATACAGGTGTGTTCAAATAGCTCTGATAATCAGAAACATCAAGAAAAGAAAATGACGTTGCTAATCTTGCCCTTACAATTCCCTCTCTTAATTGAGATAGAGCAGCATCCTGTATTATTATCGGTGCTTTTGTTATGTGAATATTTCCTCTCATTATCGTTGCATTATTGATGCATCATTTATTGCGTCCAGTAATACTTTTGTCATTTCTTCTTTAACTCTTATTGGTGCCTCGTTTATTTGCTTGGTTTCTATATTGAATGATTCAACTAAATTACCTATATTTATAGTTACCATTTTGGCTGCCCCTGCTCTTATACCTGTTTCAAGGGTCTTCTTGGTTTTTTTATCTAATCCTACGCCGCCGCCTGCGCCTCCAGGTATATTTAATTTGTTTGTTTTTGCCCCTTTGCTTATTTCATCTTGCAGCTTAAATAATTCATCTAATTCGTCATATGTGTCTCTTATTTCTTCTGTAAACTCTCCTTGGGTGTTTTTCATTTGGTTTACTAACGTGCCAGTACCTCCTAGCAATAGTTTTACTTTTGTCCAAAATCCCTCTGTTGCTTTTTCTGCGAATTTTGAGGCGTTGCCCCGATCCCTCTCTAATTGTAGCTGCTTATCACTTGTTTCAAGAATTTGTTTTTCAATGGCTTGCAATTTAGCTTTTATTTTTAATTGCTCATTAATCATTTGCAATGCCGCAGCAATATCTTCATCTGTCGATTTCTCAGTCAGTAAATTATCTAAATATTCTCCATAATTCGAATTAATATCTTTAATTATACCAATTCTTTCTTTTTGGGTTAAATTTCCAGCCTCAAACGTAGATTTAAGAACATTTAACTTGCTGGCCATCTTGATATATATCTCCGATGATTTTTCGCCTATTTCATTTAATACTTTTTGTTTTGCAGACAGCTTTTCTGTACCATTTATGATTTTGAACAATATAGGAGCTAATAAAACAAGTCCAGCCACAACTGCACCTATAACATTAGCCTTTGTTACCTTATTGAATGCAGCCATAGCAATTCTCCCTAGCTTTGTCGCTTTTGTCGATGCTAATGTAGTAATCATTGATGCTTTTTGGATGGCTTTATACATCATCAGCCCTTTATTTACTGCAAAAACAGTGGCCTTATAGGCGACAAAGGCAGCAGCCCCCATACCGACCCACTTAACCACTGCTATAACTGTATCTTTGTTGTCCTTTAGTACGTTTGTAAGAGCAATTAGCTTATCAAGTAAACCTCCAATTGCAGGGTTTGCGCTTTCACCTAATTCAGCAGCTAACAATCCTAAACTGCCCTGTAATGTGCTTAATTTACCCCCTGCTGTGGCGGATTGTTTTTCCATCATATTGAAGAACATTCCACCTTCACTTGCCATCGTTTGAAATGCCCCTGCAATTATATCACTTGAAAGCTTGCCATCACTACCCATTTTCATGACTTCCTCACGAGTAATACCAAATTTATCGGCTAATACTTGCAAAATAGGAATGCCCCTTTCAGCCATTTGATTTAATTCTTCAGCTTGCGCCTTACCTTTGTTCATTATCTTGCCATAAATGGAAGATAGATCGGTAAGTGGCACTTTTGCTCCGGCTGCTACATCGCCAATATTTTTTAATGTCCCTATTAGTTTTTCGGCTGGTGTGTTTGCGGCTAATAAAACCCGACCTGATTTTATTACCTCATCATTATTGAAGGGAGTTATATTTGAGAATTCATTTAATTCAGAAATGACTTTATTTCCTTTATCGGCATCTTTAAGGAATGTGGCGAAAGCAACCCTTGTTTGCTCCATATTTATGCCAGCGGTGAAGATTTCTTTAGCAACTAGCCCTATACCAAGCCCAGCGAGCATGCCTCTCATTTTGCCAAAGCTTAAACTCGCTGCATTTGCACTTTTGTCAAGTTGATTTATGCCCTTGTTAGCAGTGCCTAAGTTTTTGGAAAACTTATCCCTTAGTTCTAATAAATATGTAACTTTCTCCGTACTCATTATTTGAATTTTAAGGGTATTTGCGGCATCGGTACTTGTTCTGTCATTACTAGATATTTAAAATCAGCCCAATATTCAGCCATTTCATCTAGTGTTTGTGGGTTATACTTAAAATGGTATCGGATTATTGCCCTCTGTTGCGCATATCCGAGAACCATTTTAGTTTTTATAGAAAAAAATTCTATTTTTTTTTATAGTCTATGTGAGCTATATCAACTATTTCATGATACGCTTTCATGCACAAACTCGAATATAAAACAGGATATTTTTGGATTTCTTCAAGAGTACCTTGATTTCCATCATAACAGGCATCAAATGCCACTTTGCCGGAACTGGCAACATCTAGCTCTCCACCTTGTCCGTATACGGCCCTAAGTGCGCTTGATATTACTTCAAATGTGGGTTCAACTAGATTAAACTCAAACGGAGTTGCTTTTATTGTTCCTGATTCTATTAAAGCCCCTTCTGTTGCTGATATCAATTGATAATTCTCATCAAGATAAGCAACTAAGGTTTTAATCTTAGGCTTTGAATTCCTTAACGCTTCTGTTATTTTCATTTTGCTGCTGTATTAAATTTATACTGTTTTAATTTCGTAATGTGAACATTGAGCCGTAAAGCTCATTTTAATATCCTTATTATCCACGTCTGAGGGTAATTCATGCGATTGAATAAGCACATTTTTAATACTTATTCTCATCGGTTTAGCCTCGTTAAGTAGAGTTAAAGGTATATTGAAAGGAGCTAACCTATTTGGATTATTTTCAGGGCTTGCTTTAATGATTGCTCTCGCATCTGTTAAACTAAGCGTGAAAGTTAGATCCCCTGGCTCATCCCGTCCATCTCCATAACCTACTGGAGCCATAGATGTTCCGTAACTAAACTCTCTTTGCGTTGCATTGGTTAATGTAATGTCAGAAAGAGAAAGAAGTGGAACGCCGCCTACATTAAACACAATTTGTTGATGTGTATAATTTTGACCGTTAATTAATGCTATTGCCATGATTCTACCCTCCTGTATTTACTTGATAACTATTATTAACTTGAATATATCTGGCTATCCCAACTGGCTGTATACTGAACGAAATTTCGAGCTTGCTTGTTACGGCAATGTCTTGATCTGGATCAATAGTTACAATCGGGGCACCGGAAATATCACCTTGCACCTGTAATTGAGTTAGCGCAGTTATCACCAATTCTTCAAAATCATTTATTGAATCCCTACTTAACTGACCGGCATCATTAAGATAAACCCGACTGTTAAGCCTTGGTAATAATGCTGAATAAACCAATCTTTCAGCCTCATCCATTACCTCATTTCTAGCCAATGACCGATAATCATTAGTTCGTGAAATAGCCGTGTAATCGTCGGTGAAATAAACACCTTCCCGACCTTCGAGTGTGCGAAGAAAAGTGTAATTCTTATCAGCAAGTAGGTTTTTTTGTCCGGTTGTTAAATCTTTAAATAAATCACCAGTTGATATACCTGCCTCGCTAAGAGTAACTCCTGCGGTCAAATTAAATGCCTGAACTTCACCAATATTCTGAGATAATGCACCGGCGGCTTTTGTTCCAACTTCGTTTCCTAATGTTGAAATTGAAAATCCGGTAATAGCTCTAAGATTATCAGTTAATTTAGTCCAATAATTAGTATCGTAAGGGCTATTTCCTGTTGATGCTAGAAGACATTGGTAAATCCCCTCTACAAATGTAATCTTGTCTCCAGCCGAATAGCTTTTCGTGTTACTATAAGCTGCTAGTAAGAAATTTCCATCTTCCCCTGCATTTACATTTACTTTTGATGCCGTTGCATTGGTCAAGTCGGCCAAATCATCTACATCTAAAGAAGACATATTCGCATGAAGGATAGCATCTGCTGGCTTATGTTCGTCTCTTGCTGTCACCAATTTAGCCTGAATAGCACTCAACATAGATGTTGCAAAAGGTTCAACTTTTTCAAAAATACCAATCCTTCGAACTTCACCATTTGCGTAATTGATTATTTCTGCAATTCCTGTTCCATCAAATGTTCCTTCAGCATAAATACCAATATATAGTTTTCCATCAGGCTTTTGCCTAAAGAATTCAGATATATGATAATGCATAACTGCGAACATACTTCCTACTGCGCTAGTACTAACAAAGTCAGTTACACTAGCCACACCTGTTCCATCACTTGAAAATGTCAATGCATTTCCTGTTAGTGATTTTCCTGCGCCCACGGGAGGAACTATTGTAATAACTGCCAACGCAGATGTCGCAGTAAATTTATGCACCTTAGTATTTGCATTAATCGCAGCGGCTATTCCAACAGCCTCTAAAGTAGGGGTTGTATCAGTACTTAGCATTGTGTATGAAGCAAGTAGAGCACCTCCTATAAGAACAGATTCAACGTCGCCCGTTGATCCTTGTGTGGTTATTTCAACTTCTCCAGCAACAGCAGCCGTTTCATCAGCATAATCATCGACTATCCCTAAATCTTCAGCCTGTTGAACGCTAAATACTGATTTTATGCGCTCCAATGTCGTAAAACCACTCGGTAAAGTGTCGTTGTAAAAAAGCTTTGCAGAAATATGGCTATTTATTAGGTCTACGCCTCCAACTCCTTGGGTACGTATAAAATTAATATCTGGTAAGCCCATTATTTCGTTTCTTTATTATTTTCATATAATTTTCGTAATTGGGCAAATTTTAAATCACTCCATTCTGATTCCTCGATTTTACCTTCTTTAGTGAGATCTTGAAAGTGTTTTTTCAGAGAATTAAAGCTCATCGGCTCCTTTGTCTCTTGTGGATTATCTTCAACCACTTCAACAACTTCCTTTTGGCTGCTTTGTCCTTTAGAATAAAACCAGCTCTTTTCTAAATTGTTAGCTCTTTCGTGTATTTTAAGATAATGAGCCTTGTCCGCATAAAAAACTTGCCCATCCCTGGTAACATACAGGGCATGGACAGATTCATTTTTGAAGTACATGGCTGCAATCTTATCTGCTGCTTCTTTTGTGATTGTGTTAACTCTTGCCATATCTTATTATTTTTATGCTTCTTGAACGATAGTAACTAAACCTTTTAAATCGGTTCTAAGAGCTTTGTTGTTAAAACGAGTTCTTGAACTATATATATCTCCTTGATATTCTGGTTTGTCTAAATCAGAATATATGCGAGTTGAGCCTAATGCACGAGCTACATAATTTGCATTCCAGCATATAGCTGCGCCTGTATCATCAGCGGCAATTGCGGCTCCAAAGGCTTTTTTGGCAGTAGCAGCGGCATTATAGCGAGCTGTTTCTCCCCTATTTATTAAATACCATCCGTGAACGTAAGAAACAATCCCTTGAGGAAGATTTCCTCTGTTCATATAGTCATTATTTAATACCTCATCATTTGCATTAACAAAATCCCAATACATATTTGAAGGCATCAAACAAAAGAAATTATCCATTTCTGGTACATTATCGTTACCCATTTTTGCTTTTGCCCGTGCAAGGTCATTAATCAATAACGATTTCCTGTTGCCAGTAGCACCGACCGGAGTTGCTGCGGCTGTGGCTGTTCCTGTTGTTCGTAGAACTCTGCCAGTTGCATAAGTATCAGTTGGATCAACTGCCAAATTAAAAGCCCCAAAGTCCCCAATAGACTGGTTTAATTTATCAACATGATTCCGAAATACCGAAGTCGCTTTGTTGTAAGATAATTCTAAAGCTTCAGAATCTTCAATCAAAGTTGGTGGAATACGAAAATTCCACAAAGGATAAGTCTCCTTACCGTCTTCTCTTGGAGAAATAGGAAGAGGTAATACAACATCTCCCTGGTCAATTAGAACATCGCCCACATCGCCTGCCTGTGGTAATTCAACATTTGCTCCATTCACAAATGCATCATGACTCACGGCATAGTTTAAAAATTCTGCACCACGGAACAGATTCTCTTGGATTAAGTTCCAGAACGTGGTTATTACTACTTGATTTGCCATTTTTTTAAATTTTAAATTTTAGTATTATGAAGCCATTTGCCACATTATGTGAATTACTCCTGTTGCTGTCACATCGCCTGCGCCTGCCCATCCATCGGCACAATTCAAATAAAATGTTTTTGCACTTGCAGCCACATTTAACGCAATACCTGTGAAGGCTCCTGCGGTTGCAGTCTTTAAAACTGTTACTGCATTTGCTCCGCTTATGGCTCCAGATGTTTGCCCATCTACATAATCAATCATGGTTGTGGTCAATAATGCAATTGCACCAGTTCCAATTGTTGAACCAACGCCAATATCAGGTGTGTCACCTACAATGGTGATTGTTCCGGTTAATGCAACATTGAAATAAACAGCCTTTACTATTTGCGCTCCTGCTGGGAGGGTATATAGTAATGCTCCAACTGCTAGATCTGCCGCTGCAACTGCTGATCCTACTGCAAAATCTGTCAATGTTAAAATAGTCTTGTGATTAATTGCATCTCCTTCTTCGGTTACAGCCAACCCTGTAGCTGTTGCAACTGTTCCAACTGTTTGGACATCTTCACCAAACGGGGGTCTTACTTCTGAGATATAGCTCATTTGTTTTCGCCTTTATATTTGTTAATATACTCATCACTCAAAGCCTTATATATTAAAGGCTGCTTTTCCTTGATTGATTTTAATTGCTTAGGATCATTCTTTTGCAAATACTCAAAGCGTGTAAGACCTTTAAGCGAATCCTCGCTTATTTCACCCAAAGCGCCTTCCATTTCAAGTAATTCAGAGATTTTTGGCTTTGGTTTGCCTTCAATCTCTTTTTGACTTGACGGAATCATTTCGATCATAGATTTAAAGCCGTCAATATCCGCCTTAGCTTTTTCAATCAACTCTTTACGGTTATCGGCCTTAAATTTCCCTGCTTCAATTGCATCATTCACAATATCAACAGCAACAGCATCTTCAAACTCTTGTAATTTAGCTAACTGAACAGAAACGTCTTTTTCCAACTGCTCATTCTTAGCATCAACATCCTCTTTTTCCTTTAGGATATTGGCGTAATCGGTTTTTAGAGCTGCAATTTCATTTTTGTAATTCGCAATACTGTTTGTAAGCTCTTTATTTTGACTTTTTTGTTCGGTCAAACGGGCTTCATATTGCACTTTCAAATCTTCCATTTGCGTTATTTTTAAATTATTAATAGTATTTTGCTCTAATGAGCAGTAAAAATCCTTTATTTTGTTTACATATTCCATTGCTGGCATAGTTGTATATTCTTCTTTTCGTGGAGCGTTTGGATTTGAGGATGAAATAATTCTATTAACCCAGCCTCTATTTTTTACCTCATCGCAATCCATCCAGGTTTCCTCATCCATCATTTTAGATAAGGTATCTTCACTTAAATTTTTGCATTTTGATAAAATTAGCCGCATAAGCTGTTTTTTCATGCGCTCAGCGACTTCCTTCTTTTTTGGGTCTTCTATTTCGTTCATGTCGACACCCATCATTTGAGGATTGTGGAGCATTAAAAGCCCAAAATCAACCATTTCTCTTTCATCTCCTAATAAATAAAAAACACCTGCAATACTGCAAGCGTAGCCTTTATTTATAGTGGTAATTGGAACTTTCGAAGAAACCATTTCTGACGCTATACGAACCCCATCTATAATTGAACCCCCTTCGGAGTTAATTTCCATGTACATTCGTTTTGCGTTTATTTTATTGAGGTAAATTATTTCATTGGCTATCTGTGTACCCTGTACTTCAAAACTCCCTATTGCATCATTTATATAGAGTGTGTAAACATCTGTTTCGGCAGCGGCTTTGAAATATTTTAAATCCATAAGGGTAGTTTTTACAAATTTATACATTTAAGTAATTAAATACCGAAATACTAGAATTATTGATGTTAATTAATGTTAATTCACGTATTTATATGTCTATGTATTGTATTTTTTAGTATATTTGTGGCATGGAGTACCTAAGAAAAAAGATATTCAACAAAAGAAAGCTGGCATTGCTTATTGGTATGTCCCCGACACTGTTTGATGCTAAGTTGAATCATCGACACTATAATAAATTCAATCCTGATGAACTTGAATTAATCAATAAGAAGATTAAAGAACAGTTTCAGGATATGCCGGATGTATTGAGAGTTTTATTGATAGATTTCTGCGAGGAATTGAGTATCCCTGCTTTGAATTTACTTGAAGCTGGTGAGTTTGGGTATGTTGTGGATAATTATATAAATAAATTAATGTGATAATTATGGACTCAGAAAACCACGAAAAGAATAAAGAACAATTGGCAAAATTATTGCTAAAAAAGAACCCTACTGAGCAAGATGTTGACTATATTGACACGCTAAGAAGTGTTATAGAATCATTTGAAGATTTACAACTTAATAAAAGAACATTATGATTAAAATCATCAAGAAAACCAGACTAAAAGAATTACTCCTAAGAGAAAAGTTATTCTTAAACCCTAAATTAGGAAACCTCACATACAATGAGCTGATTGAGTTGTATAAGAAAGAACATACTAAGTTAAACGATATTGCCAACCGTATTAAACGTATTCAGATCACGTATGATACGATGAAAAAAGCAAATGGGGGTAGTTTAAAGGACTATAAACGGAAAACTAAGGAATAGGCAATTCAGGCCTATCTCCAATATTCTCAAAGCCATCATCAACTCCAAATTCATCAATTGAACCAATTTCCACATCAAGATAAGCACCTTCTTTTACTTCAGTTGAATAAGTAGTCATGTAATCTTGATTAGCATTTATTTCGATAGGCAATTGGTCTTGTACTTTTATAAGTCGGGTGAAAAAAGGATCTATGTAATGTAGATGGACTGCTCTATGGACTCTGTGCCTAATATCCTCATTCTGAATAAAGGCTTTCGTGTCATCATTTCTGTTATAAAACATCGTATGTATAATGATAGTCGCTGATCCTTTGCTTTGTCTGCCAACCGCTCCACTAACAGCCGGGTTCTCGGTATTTGTTCCAACAGTTTCATTACTGTACCAATTAATGATCATTTGAACAGAAATATAAGGATAAGTAAAGGGGCGCTGAACATCCTCGTTACCTTCTTGGTTTGAGAATACTACAACCTCGCTAATCTCAGGCACTTTATCTGCTATTCTTGCCTGAATTGCTTCGAATATGATCAATAAAGTGCTTTTGTCTGTGTATTCTGAAATGTGTGTCATATCAATAAATCTTTTAATTCATCGCTAATTATCCTTGCATTTTGTCTTTCCAATTCAGTTGATTTACCTATAAATTCACGCTTTGGCATTGTAAAACCTTTTCCCCGGCCACTTCTTAGGCCTGAGTTATGAACATCTGCATAGTCAATCGTAATATTTGATGTACTTATTTCTATTCGGCTAAAGATAGCTATTCTTTGTTTTACATCACGTTTTAATGTGCCTCCACCTAATCCAGTTAATATACCCCTGCCTTGACTTTGAGCTCTTTGCTTTTTACTGTATTTTCCTGGATTAGTATCTACAGCTCTTTTAGCCCATCCGCCTTTACTTGTGTCTGTTTGACCTCCACCTTTGTTTCCACCTTTCTCAAACCCCCTTCTGAAATGTTTTTCGGTATTAACAGCTAATTTAATAGGAACAACCCTGGCCACTTTCATGAAGTCTGCCTTTGAGCCTATATTGAATTTGCCGGATATTCTTTTTAGTGTCATATCAAATCATAAACAGATTTCTTATACTCCTTTGGTATCTTAAAATAAGAATGAATGTCTTTACCCTTCTCTTTGAAGATAAAACCAGATTTAGCCGGATTATTCCTGAATTGCAAGTCAATTTCTTTTCGATGGGTTGACATTTCTTGTGTAGAAACGGTGCTTTCTTTTGCTATGTCTAATTGTTCTACAGTACATCGGCAATTATACCCATTTGGTGGCATAAATTCATCCCAAAATGAGCTTTCAACCTTTTTAATCGTGCCATGCAAAGCAGCGTGGGCATGTCTTACCCTCTCATCTAATGCAGTGACATACCGTAAATAAGGCATTACATCTTTTTGATCATCATACACATACCAATCATTAACAGTCATGGACTGCTTAACTACAAGGTCGTTTTCTACTTTTTGCCATGTTTTATTGTAGAGCTTAAACTTATTGGCCATTTCAGCCGTTGTTTTTTGACCTGAAACCGCTTTAATAAGCTGGTATGTCTTAGCCGCCGCGAACCTTCTAAGATTACCAGATAATTGTAAATAAGTACCGAGCATTCTTTTAGGAGCCGTCTCTCTAATGGTCGGTAGATTCATTCCCCTTGCCAAGCTATTTTCTAATTGCTCAAAAATATCCAAATAAATCTCACGGGGCAACGAATCAATACTTATTAATCCAGATCTTATTGCCTCAATGATTGAATTTATTTCTTTTTTAGTTAGCATTATTAAATGTAAATCGTAAAAATATTTTGTCGTGACTTCCGCGCCTTGTTATTTGAGGCAACTCATTATGTTGATTAATTATAGGGTGTAAGCATGAATGTTCGTAACCTATTGCCAAAAACTTCCATTTGTAAAATAATCTTGTTTTGTATTCTATTTCTGCAACACTAAAAGCTTTGCCATCTTGATAATCGAATACATTAAATAATTGTGTTTCTAAATGTACGTTTTTTAGCGAAAAATCCAATGTAATATCTGAATATAAAGCATTTCCAGATTGATAATAAGACACATACCCTTCATTATTTAACGCATATGTTTCATTTAAATACCCTGCCTCAACAAATCCGCGGACTTTTATTTGTCCGTTAACACTCTGTAATACAATGAGCGAAGTTAGAATAAAAAATAATTTTTTCATGATTTCATATTTTAGTTTGTGTAAATATACAACTAAAATATAATACATTTTAACTTTATTAACATTTTTTATAGATTTAAAGGAATCATTGCATTTATCACAACATTGAATACTATCGTTGAAGCTACATTAAATTCTATTTTCCCGTCCGGTTTTAATACACACGCACTATCAAAATTAACACCAGATCCTGCATCATAACTAGAGCTAACTGGAAACCAAGTATCATTACTTGGCCTAAATCCAGCAGGAAGAGTGGTTATTAACTCGGTTAATGTTGCATCTTTTGCAATCCAACATATTACCTGTATTGTTGTACTGTTTATCTTTCGGTATCTTAATGTTTGAGATAATATTGCAGTCCAAGCAGCGCCAAGGGTCGCAGTAGCCCACGCTTGAGGCTTATAATCATTTAATTTTAAAGGCGTTATCATTCGGGTATCATCTGTTCCGGTCGATGTCTCTGCTATAGTTGCAATTTCAGCCCCCCCTTTTGCGCCCTCAGTCGCTTGTGGGATTTGTCCTGTCACAAATACAGTTCCCCTTAATGTAGAAGGAGCAATAAATCTTGTGGCATCTGTTCCGGTATTGAC